>Ga0078972_1002729_pt1 | contig 56747 bp, 49 predicted proteins | sample YelNatPaOPGAMG01_FD_67568 | JGI IMG/M metagenome (GOLD analysis project Ga0078972, IMG submission 67568) | Hot spring thermophilic microbial communities from Obsidian Pool, Yellowstone National Park, USA - OP-RAMG-01 (SPADES assembly) (version 2) | ecosystem: Environmental > Aquatic > Thermal...
TTTTGACTTGCACTTTTGACTTTTGAATTTTGACTTTTGACTTTATATTAGATAAGATTGCTTCCCCCCATCCCCCACCTTTTAAAAAAGATGGGGGGTGGGGGTCGCAATGACAGTAGTATTCCAAATTCCACCTTCTAAATTTTATTTTAATTCTATGAGTTCTCGTTCTCTTTCGCGATCTTTAGTTTTACAAACTCTTTTTGAGTGGGATTTTTATGAAAGCCAAGAGGCAATCAAAGATTTAGAGAAAAAAGATATAAAAGAAATTTTTAAGCGCAATTTAGAAACCGTTGGTAGTGGCCTAGAAGATATTGAATATCCTAAAAATCTTCTTCAGGGAGTTTTAAATCACTTAAATGAGATTAACCAATTAATTACCGAAGGAGCACCAGAATGGCCATTAAAACAAATCAATATTGTTGACCGCAATGTTTTAAGAATTGGTATTTATGAATTGCTTTTTGCTGATAAAAAAGAAGTACCGCCAAAGGTTGCTATTAACGAAGCAGTAGAATTAGCAAAAGTTTTTGGCGGCGATTCTTCAAAAAGATTTGTGAATGGTGTTTTAGGCACTATCTATAACCAAATAGAAGAATTAAAAAAAGAAAAAAAAGCATGAAGGAGCCTTTTTTAGAATTAGAGAAAAAATTGAAAGTTAAATTTAATAATTTAGATTATTTAAAAGAAGCCCTAACCCATCGCTCCTATTTAAATGAAAATAAATTATGGCCATATCGCCATAATGAAAGATTAGAATTTTTAGGGGACGCGGTGTTGGAATTAATTATTTCTGAATATTTGTTTAAAAAATATCCTGATTTTCAAGAGGGGCAATTAACTGCCTTAAGGGCAAATTTGGCTAATACCAGTTCTTTAATTGAAACAGCAAAAAAGTTAGAAATAAAAAAATATCTTTTACTCTCAAAGGGAGAAGCTAAAAGTTTATTAGATAATTCTCCTCTTTTGGCTAATGCGGTAGAGGCAATCATTGGCGCCATTTATCTTGATATGGGTTATCTTAAAGTAAGAGAATTTATTGAAGAAAATATCTTATATAAAACTGAAAAAATTCTTTCTTCAAAATCTTTAAAAGATCCAAAAAGTATTTTCCAGGAAATTAGTCAGGAAAAATTTGGAATAACCCCTTCTTATAAAACTCTTTCCTCTTGGGGGCCAGATCATAATAAAAGATTTGAAGTAGGCGTCTTTTTAAATGAAGAACTTATTGCAAAAGGCGAAGGTTCTTCAAAACAAGAGGCTGCTCAAAAAGCAGCAGAAGAAGCTTTAAAAAAGAAAGGATGGATTGAAAATTAATATTTAACGGCCAATAATTTATTTTCTACGATCGTGGAGAAAAAATAAAAACTACAAATTAATTAATTTTAAAGGCTAAATTTTAAAGGCTAATTCAAATCTAAATGATTAAATTTTAAAACATTTAAAATTTAAAATTGATTTAAAATTTAAAATTTAGAATTTAAAATTTTTATACTCAATACCCAATACTCTATACTCAATACTCTTACAAGATTGCTTCGCTTCGCTTATAATGACAGTAGTATTCTAAATTCCAGATTCCAGATTCCAAATTCCAAATTCCACTTTTGACTTTTGACATTAATTTTTATCATGTTTTTAAAAAGAATCGTTTTAAAAAACTTCAAATCTTTTTATAAAACAACGGTTTTGGATTTTCCCAATCAAATCACGGCGATTGTCGGACCTAATGGTTCAGGAAAATCAAATATCGTTGATGCCATTCGTTGGGCTTTAGGAGAGCAAAGTTTTAAAAACCTTCGGGTAGAAAAAGGAGATGATTTGATTTTTCAAAATAAAGATAGTGCTGCTGGCTTTGCTGAGGTAGAATTAGTTTTTGATAATTCTTTTAAAGTTTTTCCTTTGGATTTTTCTGAAATTAGTATTTTGCGCCGCATTGATAAAAATAACGAGAACAGCTATTTTCTAAATCATGAGCCCTGTCGCTTAAAAGATATTATTGAAACAACTTCTCAAGCAAAGCTTGGCCTTAAGGGTTTTTCAATTATTAATCAAGGGTCAGTTGAAAATATTTTAAGAGTAAGCCCTGTTGAAAGAAAATTAATGTTAGAAGAAAATTTAGGATTAAAGAATTTAGAGCTTAAAAAAGAAGAGGCAAAAAGAAAATTAGAAAATTCTTTGATTAATTTAGATAAACTTAAAGCCCAATTAGAAGAAATTACCCCTCATTTGCGTTTTTTAAAAAGACAGGTAAAGAAATTTACCGAAAGACAAAAAAACGAAGAAGAGTTAAAATCTTTAGAGATTAGGTATTTTACTTATTTATATAAAGAATTATTAAAAGAAAAAGAACCACAAAAAGTTGACTTTTCAAAAATTAATGAAGAGATTAAAAAAATAGAAGAAGATATTTTAAAAGAAGAAAAAGGTTTAGGTCTTTTAAAAGAAGAAAAAGATAATGATTTAGAGATAAAAATTAGAGAAATCACCAATGATATTTTAAATAAGCAAAATGAAAAGTTTAAAATTTTAGAGCAAATTAAAAACGAAGAAAAAGAAGAGGTCGCTTCTTTAAATTTAGACGAAATTGAAAATGGTATTTTAAACTTAAAAGCAAAACTTGAGTCAGTACTATTAATTCAAGAAATTGAAGAAATTAAAAAAAGAATTAAAGAAATTGTAAATTATTTAGATAGTTTCTTTAAAAAAGAACCAAAAGTAAAAACTCAAAATCAAGAATTAAAAAACAGACTTGATTTATTAGAAGAAGAAATTAAAAAGCAAAGAGAAACCTTGTCAGCACTTCAGGAAGAATTAAACCTAAGGTCAAAAAACTTTAAAGAGAAATTTCAAATTATAGAAGAAAAAAGACAGAAAAGAGAATCTCTTCTTTTAGAATTAAAACAACTAGAATTAGATAATGAAAAGTATAAATTAAGATTTGAAGATTTTAAAAGAAGGCTAGATGAAGAAGGAATTGATTTAAAACAGATTGAAGAATTTTTAAGAGAAAACAAAGAACAAATAGAGGACGTTTCTCTTCTAGAAAGAAGAATTTGGCGTTTAAAAAAAGAAATTTTAGATGTTGGGGCAACAGATGAAAATATTTTAAAAGAATATGAAGAAGTTGAGTCGCGCTACAATTTTTTAAATAGCCAAATCAGCGACCTAAATAGCGCTATTAAAGATTTAAAAAACTTAATTTTTCAGTTAGATCAGCAGCTTGAAGAGAAGTTTCATTCTGGTATTAATGAAATTAACAAAGATTTTAGCCGATATTTTCGTTTAATGTTTAAAGGTGGCTCGGCGAAATTAGTGGTTAAAAAGAAGGAAAAACAATTAGAGAACGGTTTAATTGAAGAAAAAGAAGCAAGAGAAGAAGAAAAAATTGAAGGAGTAGATATTAAAGTGGATATTCCAAAAACTAAAATAAAAAGTTTAGAAATTTTATCTGGAGGAGAAAAAACTTTAACGGCGATTTCCTTACTTTTTGCAATCGTTAATCAAAGCGATCCTCCGCTTGTGGTGGTAGACGAAATCGATGCGGCATTAGATGAAGAAAATAGTCGAAGATTTTCAGAAATTTTAAGAGAATTAAGTAAAAATACCCAGTTTATCATTGTCACTCATAACCGTTTAACAATGACTGCTGCTTCAGTAATTTATGGGGTTACTTTAAAAAATAATATTTCTCAACTTTTATCAATAAAACTAGAAGAATCGGAGAAGATTTTAAATGAAGTTTAAGTTACTGGAACTATTTGCAATTTTTTAAAATCTGAGGTATAATAATAGCAGTAACTGGGATGGTCGACAGTTACTAATTCTAAAAGTTAATAAATTTAGTATCTATGGCTCAAGAAGCACCAGATAAGCAGGTTCTCGAGCTCATTGTCAAAAGCATCGTTAATCATCCAGAAGAAGTTAAAGTTGAAAGAAAAGTGGATGAAATGGGAGTACTTTTAAGTTTAAAAGTACATCCTGAAGATATGGGAGTGATTATTGGTCGTGGCGGTTCAATGTCTAAAGCTTTAAGAACTATTCTTAAAGTAGTTGGCGCAAAAAATCGAGCTCGAGTTAATTTAAAGATAGAAGAACCAGCCGGTTCTCCTTCAAGAACAGCAGAAAAAACCGCTGATCAAATTGTCGAAGATTTAAAAATTTAAAAACGACCAATTGATTTAAATTAAAAACTGCGGTATGATAACTCATATCGCGGTTTTTATTTTCAAAATGAGAATTGATGTTTTAACTATTTTTGAGAAAGCTTTTGAAAGTTATCTAAATTTATCCATTTTAAAAAGAGCCCAGAAAAAGGGTTTAGTTAAAATTAAAATTCATAATTTAAGAAAATGGACTAAAGATAAACACCAATCAATTGATGATAAACCATATGGCGGAGGAGCGGGGATGGTTTTTTTAATAGAACCAATCTATAAAGCAGTTAAAGAGGTTTCTTTAAAGAAAAAGGGAATTAAAAAAAGAATAATTCTTTTTTCTTTAAGGGGTAAAAAATTAATCCAAAAAGATTTAGAAAGATTAAAAAATTATAATCAATTGATATTAATCTGTCCTCATTATGAGGGAGTAGACGAAAGAGTGGCTAAATATATTGCCGATGAGGTGATTTCTATTGGTGATTATATTTTAACTGGCGCTGAATTACCGGCAATGGTTTTAATTGATGGGGTGGTAAGGTTAATTAAAGGAGTAATTAATGAAGAGTCTTTAAAAGAAGAATCTTTTAAGATAAAACCAAATAAAAATGATAAAAATTTATATTGCGAATACCCCCAGTATTCAAAACCTCAAGTATTTTACCCTGATCCTAAAAATAAAAAAATAGCCTGGCGAGTGCCAAAAGTATTATTATCTGGTAATCATAAAAAAATTCAAGAATGGCGCGAAAGACACCTCATAAGGCGTAAGCAATAGATTAGAATTAAGAATTATGAATTATGAATCAAGAATCAAGAATCAAGAATCAAGAATCAAGAATTTTACTGTCATTGCGACCCCCACCCCCCATCTTTTTTAAAAGGTGGGGGATGGGGGGAAGCAATCTTATCTAATATAAAGTCAAAAGTCAAAATTCAAAAGTCAAAAGTGCAAGTCAAAAGTTAAAAGTAAATAATTTAATTGAAAATTGAATCATTGAAAATTTATTGAAAATTGGAAATTGAAAATTGAAAATTGATTTTTTGTAGTTTTCATTTTTTCTCCACGATCGTAGAAAATAAATTAAAAGGGTGTTTAGTATTTGAAAATTGATAATTGATTGAAAATTGTAAGAACCGATGAGGATATTAATTGTTTAAAATTTAATAATAAAAACGCTATATATTTCTTAAGCCCCTAAACCTAGATGAAATAAAAAAAGGCAGGAGAATATCCTGCCATTTTAATTTTAATCAAAAGTTATTTTGATTCTTCTTCTTAACTCCTCTTCAGCCATTTTATGAAATTCGGGGTTGTTAGGCCTAAAATAGTTATATTTAAAAGTGTCTGCATACATTTCAATCCATCCGAGGTTGTCTGGGCTACTTTTTATTTTTTTTAGAGCAATGTTTATTATCTTTTCATCAATCTCTATTTGACTGAACATTTCAAAAACACCAGGAGATCTACAAATGTACTCCCAAGTCTCGAAAGGTAATTCTACCTCATTAGCTATCTTCATGAGGGCTATTTCTTTTATTTCATGGTTAGAGGGAAGTATTTCATAAATTTTGGCCCATTCCTCAAAAGTTTTTGCCTTTTCCGTTAGTTTGTAAAGGGCAGTTTCTCTTAGTTCACTTCCACGAGGAGTGCGTTTTAAAGTTTCAAACCATTCTTCATAGGTTTCTGCCTTTTGCGCCATTTTCTCTGCCGCCTTCTTCATCATTACCTCATCGTCTATTTTGGCAAATCTAGTATAAAAATCACGCCAATCATTAAAACTTTGTGGTTTTTCGAGAAGTTTATTAAAAGCAGTTACTCTTTCATTACTTCCATAAGGAGCCAGTGTGTAAACCTTGAACCAATCATTAAAAGTATTTGCTGTTGTAAACATCATCTTTAGGGCTAATTCTTTTAATTCAGGTTCATCGCAATAAATTTCATACCACCTTTCAAATTTTTTTAATTCTTCACTTTTCTCTTTTAAATTATAAAAAGCGATCTCTTTCAATTTACTACCAGGAGGAGCCACGGTATAAACTTCATACCATTCTCGAAAATTTTTGGCTTTATTAACCATCTTGTTTAAGATAGTTTCTTTTAGTTTACTGTCATCAGAAAGTCCTTCATATACTTGGTAATATTCTTGAAAAGTTTCTGCTTTCTTCGCCATTTTTCTTGTAATAATTTGCATTGGTTCACTGGCATAGGGGACGTGTTTACTACAAAGTTTTTCATAAAGTTCACGGTATTCGTCAAAGGTTTTCGCGGTTATTGGCTTTACTTTTTTAGCTAACATTTTTAAGGAAAGTTTTTCTGTTTCTTTTAATTCAGGGTCTTCTATTTTTCTGTAATATAATGTTGTGTAATAATGAACTTCAGAGTAAACTTCCAGCCACTCATCCAACGTCTTGGCTTTTTTAGATGCCTTAAGGAGTGCAGTTTTCATAGTTATACTCGTTGCAGGAGTTGCCTCCCATCTATCTCTCCAAGAGTGAAAAATTGAAAAACAGTCACTAAAAGTAATATTGTTCCAGAATTCATCACCAAGTAATGTGTTGGCAAGTTTAGCTGCTAACGCCCATCCAATTTCTTTAACCAAGTCATGGAATTTTACTTCCTCTTTTTTTACTTCTTCCATTTTATCTTCCATACTACACCTCCTTTGCCTCATCGGCAAACTATCCACTAAATATATCTTTAATGAACAGTTTGCCGATGAGGCGGGTTTTATATTGTCAAAGAGCTGAATTTTTTATATTTAATTTTAACATATAAAATAAAAATAGTCAATAAGAAGTAATTTATGTAAATTTTTAGCTTGCAAAGAGGCATTTTAAAGTATAGAATAAATGAAATTTAGGATTTAGAATTTAATTGAAAATTGAGTCATTGAAAATTTATTGTAAATTGTAAATTGAAAATTGAAAATTGTAAATTGTAAATTAGAAATTTCTTTTACTATGGCTACTGTTTCTTTTAAAGCAAAAAACAAAAGATATTCTCTTGAAATAAAAAAAGGGGAGGATTTTTTAATTTCTCTTGACAAATTTTTAAAAAAGAATAAAATAGATAGAAGTGAGATTAAATCCTTTAAAGTAGACTTTTTAAAAGAAGAAAGCCTTATTACCAAAAGGATAATTTCTATTATTATAAGGGCAATTACTTTGTCAAAAAAGTTTGGTGAAACTTTCTAATGCTATTAAACTTAAAATAAATATTAAAAATAAAATTTTAACCTCTTAATAAAAGAGGTTACTCTTTTTGCTTTATTTAAAATAACAATGACTAATTCTTTGGAGGTAAAGAATTTTTCCCGTTCTCAAAGAAAAAGTTTAGAAATTCCTGGTTTAACAGATTTCCAATTAAATTCTTTTAATTGGTTTATAAAAGAAGGAATAAAGGAGGTGTTTGAAGAATTAACACCTATTTTTGATTATACCTCAAAGGAGTTGAAGTTGGAATTTGTTGATTATCATTTAGAAGAGCCTAAATTAAAAGAAAAACAAGCAAAAGACAAGAAATTAAATTACGAGGCGCCCTTAAGGGTGAAATTAAGACTTGTTAATTTAAAAGATAATTCTTTTAAAGAGCAAGAAGTTTATTTTGGCGACATTCCGGTAATGACTCCTCGCTCAACTTTTATTATAAATGGAATTGAAAAAGTGGTTATTTCTCAAATTAGTCGTTCACCAGGATTATATTTTAATTCTGTCAATTTTAGAGGAAGAAGACTTTTTGGGGCAAAAATTATTCCTAGTCGGGGAGCGTGGTTAGAGTTTGAGACAGATTCTGATGGCGCAATTGGAGTAAAAATAGATAAAAAAAGAAAAGTGCCGGTGACCGAATTATTAAAAATATTTGGGTTAAAAACTAATGAAGAAATTTTAGAAACTTTTAAAGAAGAAGAAAGTAAATATCCCCAAAAACACATTGAGGCAACACTCAAAAAAGCAGTTTCCACTTCTCAAGATGAAGCCTATATTGAAGTTTATAAAAGAATAAGACCAGGAGAATTGCCAACTTATGACAGTAGTCGCGATTTAATAAATAATATGTTTTTCCGTTTGGATCGTTATGATTTGGCAAAGGTCGGTCGTTATAAAATAAATCAGAGATTAAATTTAAATAAACCAATTAATAAAGAAACAAGGCATCTTGATTTAGAAGATTTGATTTGTGTCGTAAAAGAAATAATTAGGCTAAATAATGATCCAAAAGCAAAAGAAGATGATATTGATCATTTGGGCAACAGACGATTGAGAGTAGTTGGAGAAATTTTAGCTGATAGATTTAGAGTTGGATTAATGCGAATGACAAGAACAATTAAAGATAGAATGGCGCAACTTGATCCAAAAACAATGACCCCAGGCGCATTAATTAATCCCAGACAATTAATCAGCGCTTTTAAAGAATTCTTTAATGTTTCTCAATTATGCCAGTTGATGAACCAAACAAATATGCTTTCTGAATTAGAGCATAAAAGAAAAGTAACCCCGATGGGACCAGGAGGATTAGTGCAAGAAAGAGCGGGAATTGATGTAAGAGACATTCATCAAAGTCATTATGGCCGTTTATGTCCTATTCAAACCCCAGAAGGGAAAAATATTGGTTTAGTTTTGACTTTATCACTTTATGCTTCCTTGAATGAATTCGGCTTTATTGAAACTCCTTATTTTAAAGTTAAAAATGGAGTGGTGACAAAAGAAATTGTTTGGCTTGATGCTTTTACTGAAAGCAAATATAAAATTGCCAATGCTTCTACTCTTTTAGATGAAAATGGCAGGATAAAAGAAGAATGGGTAGGGGCAAGGGTGAATTTAGAGCCAACTTTAATAAGAAAAGAGGAAGTTGATTTAATTGATGTCTCCCCTCAACAAATTATTTCTGCGGCGGTTGGTATAATTCCTTTTTTGGAACATGATGAATCAAATAGGGCTTTAATGGGTGCTAATATGCAAAGGCAAGCGGTTCCTTGTGTTATTCCTAAAGCGCCCCTTGTTTCTACTGGAATCGAAGAAAAATTAGCAAGGGATGCTGGTCAGTGTTTGATAAGTGAGGTTGAAGGGGTGGTAGAAGAGGTAGATAGTAATCATATTTTAATAAAAACTACTAATGGAGATTTGAAAAATTATCAATTGGTTTCTTTTGAAAGAAGTAATGAAAATACTGCCCTGCTTCAAAGGCCAGTAGTTAAAAAAGGAGACAGAATTAAAAAAGGAGATTTACTGGCTGATGGTTCGACAACTGAAAACGGCGTTTTGTCTTTGGGTCAAAATTTGCTTGTTGCTTTAATTCCTTTTTATGGTGCCAATTACGAAGACGCCATCGTTGTTTCAGAAAGAGTTTTAAAAGAAGATTTATTCACTTCAGTTCATTTAGAAGAATTTATTTGCGATGTTGTTGATACAAAGTTAGGTCCAGAAATTACTACTCGTGATATCCCTAATGTTTCTGAAGAAAAATTAAAAAATTTAGACGAGGAAGGGATTATCAGAATAGGCGCTGAAGTAAAAGCTGGTGATATTTTAGTTGGTAAAGTTTCGCCAAAAGGTAAAGCAGATTTAACTCCTGAGGAAAGATTGCTTCAGGCAATTTTTGGAGAAGAAACAAAAGATGTAAAAGATACTTCTTTACTGTTAGAGCCATCAAGAGAAGGAAGAGTAATTAGAACTAAAATTTTATCAAGACAATTAGGTGACAAATTGGATGTTGGTGTTATAAAGAGAATTAGTGTCGAAGTGGCAGAACTTAGAAAATTGAGAACTGGCGACAAATTATCAGGAAGACATGGAAATAAAGGAGTAATTTCAATGATTGTCCCAGAAGAAGATATGCCTTATTTAGAAGATGGAAGGCCGGTTGATATTGTTTTAAATCCCTTAGGTGTTTCTTCCAGAATGAATTTAGGACAGGTTTTTGAAATGCATTTAGGGTGGGCAGCTAAAAAATTAAGATATCGAGCAATTGTTCCGAGTTTAGATGGGCCGACCTCTGAAACAATAAAAGAAGAATTAATCAAAGCAGGATTACCAGAAGACGGAAAAGTTGTTTTAAGAAATGGTAAAACTGGTGAACCTTTTGATAAAAAAGTAGCAGTCGGAATAATGTATCTAATGAAATTAGACCATATGGTTGAAGATATTATTCATATGAGAGCAATTGGTCCTTATTCTTTAATTACCCAGCAGCCTTTAGGTGGGAGGGCCCATTTTGGTGGTCAAAGATTTGGCGAAATGGAAGTTTGGGCTTTGGAAGGTTATGGCGCTGCCTATACTTTACAAGAAATGTTAACTATTAAATCTGATGATGTTTTAGGAAGAGCAGCAGCTTATGAAGCAATTATTAATGGAGAAAAAATTAAAAATCCCAATATCCCTGCTGCCTTTAATGTAATTTTAAAAGAATTGCAGTCTTTAGCTTTATCAATTAAGTTAGTTAATCCTCAAATTCCAAAAATCGATCAAGAGGAAAATTAATTTAAAGAAAATATGCCATCTTTAAAAGAAGAAAAAAATATAAAAGAAAAACCAAAGACCGAAGAAAAAATTACTGATTTCGAAGCTTTGGAAATTAAACTTGCTTCTCCTGAGGAAATTTTAAGTTGGTCTTATGGCGAAGTTTTAAAAGCAGAAACCATTAATTACCGAACGCAAAAGCCAGAAAAAGAGGGTCTTTTTTCCGAACAAATTTTTGGGCCTGTAAAAGATTATGAGTGTGCCTGCGGCAAATACAAAGGAATTAGATATAAAGGAATTAAATGTGATCGTTGCGGCGTTGAGGTAATTCATTCTCTTTCAAGAAGAGAAAGAATGGGGCATATTAAATTAGCGGCACCAGTGACTCATATTTGGTTTTTAAGAAGCATTCCTTCAAGAATAGGTTTAATTTTAAATATTCCTCAAAATGCTTTGGAAGCAGTTGTCTATTACAATGGCTATATTGTCACTCATGTTGACGAAGAGGCAAAAAAGAAAGCCCTTTTTGAATTAGAAAAAGAATACCAAAATAAAATAAAAAGAATTGAAAGTGATTTTAAAGATAAAGAAAAAGAGTATTCAAAGAAAAAGGTTAAAGGAATTAAGGAGACATTAAAAGAATTAGATGAATCGAAAGATAAAGCAATAAAGGAATTAGCACAAGCGAAAGAAAGGGCGGTAAATGAAATTCTTTCAATTAGACCAAAGGCAATTTTTTCAGAAGTAGACTATTTAATTCTTTCTAAAAAATATGGTCAGATTTTTACCGCTGAAACAGGAACTGCTCCGATAAAAAGATTTTTAGAAGAGATTAATTTAGAAGAGCTTCAAAAAGAGTTGCAGGAAGAAATCGAAAAACAAAGAAAAAAAGGACAAGTGGAAATAAAATTAATTAATCGTTTAAGATTAGTTAGGTCTTTTATTAAATCAAAAACCAGACCAGAGTGGATGGTTTTAACTGTTTTACCAGTTTTGCCACCAGATTTAAGACCAATGGTTCAATTAGAAGGAGGAAAGTTTGCCTCTTATGATTTAAATGATTTATATCGAAGAGTAATTAATCGCAATAATCGTTTAAAGAAATTATTAGAGCTTAAAGCGCCAGAAGTGATTGTTAAAAATGAAAAAAGAATGCTTCAAGAAGCAGTCGACGCTTTGCTCGATAATTCTATTAGAAAAACCTCAAGTTCCACCCCGATGCACCAAGCCCAGCATCGGCCATTAAGGTCTTTGGCAGATTTACTTTCTGGGAAACAAGGTCGCTTTCGCCAACATTTATTAGGGAAAAGAGTCGATTATTCTGGCCGTTCAGTAATTGTTGTTGGCCCAGAGCTTAAAATTGATGAGTGCGGTGTTCCTAAAAAAATGGCTTTGGAGATATTTAAGCCTTTTGTCATCGCTGAATTAATAAAAAGAGAAATAGTCCATTCTCCAAAAATTGCCAATCGTTTAATTGAAGAAGGTCCTGATATTGTTTGGGAAATTTTAGAAAATGTTGTTAAAGATAAATTAGTACTTTTAAATCGAGCGCCAACTCTTCATCGTTTAAGTATCGAAGCTTTTAAACCAAAATTAGTTGAGGGTTTAGCCTTAAGAATTCCCGCTTTAGTTTGTCATCCTTTTAATGCTGATTTTGATGGAGATCAAATGGCAATTCATTTACCTTTAACAGAAGAAGCCCAAATTGAAGCAAAAACCAGAATGCTTTCTTCTTTGGGTCTTTTAAAGCCGGCAGATGGCGAGCCGGTGATGTTTCCCAGATTAGATATGGTTTTAGGGATTTATTGGTTAACAATGGATCCTTTAAAAGAAGAAGATTTAAATATTAAAGTTTTTAGCGATGAAAAAGAGGCATTATATGTTTATGATTTAAAAAAAATTGGGCTTCATCAAAAAATAAAAGTAAGGATAAAAAAATTAAACAATGAATTAATAGAGACAACGGTCGGAAGGATTATCTTTAATGAGATATTGCCAAAAGAAATTTCCTTTATCAATAAACAGTTAAACTCTTCAGATTTAAAGAAACTCACCCGAGAAATTATTGAAAAAGTAAAAGATTTTAAAGAAAGCGCAGAAATTTTAAATAAAATTAAAGAATTAGGATTTCTTTACGCTACTTTATCTGGAATTACTTGGAGTTATACTGATTTAAAAATTCCTGAAGGAAAATATAGCATTATAAAAGAAACTCAAAAGAAAGTGGAAGAAATTAATAAACAGTACGAAGAAGGTCTTTTGACAGAAGAGGAAAAGAAAGCATTAACCAGAGCCCAATGGCGTAAGGCAACAGATTTAGTTTCTGAATTAGTCCAAAAAGTTTTAAATCCTGACGACTCTGTTTTTGTAATCATAAATTCAGGGGCAAGAGCAACGTGGATGACCGCTTCTCAAATTATGGGAATGAAAGGATTAGTGGTTAATCCAAAAGGGGAGTTAATTGATATGCCAATTTTATCTTCGCACCAAGAAGGATTTAGTGTTTTGGAATATTTTGCTGCTTCTCATGCTGGAAGAAAGGGATTAGCAGATACTGCTTTAAAGACTTCTTTTGCCGGTTATTTAACAAGGCGTTTAGTTGATGTTAGTCACGAAGTAATTATTAGAGAGGAAGATTGTGGCACTAAAAAAGGATTAGTGATTAATCGGAAAGAGGTAGAAAGCGAGGGAGAAAATTTTGAAGATAAAATTTATGGTCGTTATTTATTAGAAGATGTTAAAGATAAAAAAGGTAACGTTGTTTTTAAAGCTAACACTTTAATTGATTATGAGATAAGTAAAAAGATAAAAGATTTGGAGATTGAAGAAGTGGTAGTACGTTCGCCTTTAAAGTGTTTGTCTCGAATCGGAGTTTGCAAAATGTGTTATGGAATGGATTTGGCTTGGAAAAAACCAATTGATTTAGGAGAAGCAGTCGGGGTAGTGGCTGCCCAGGCAATTGGAGAACCAGGAACACAATTAACTCTAAAGACTTTTCACTTAGGAGGGGTTGCTCGAGCAGTTGATATTACTTTAGGTTTGCCTCGAGTTGAGGAATTGTTAGAAGCCCGGGTGCCAAAAGGGGAAGCGCCTTTATCAGAAGTTGATGGAGAAGTAGTTGAGATAGAATTAATAAATCATCAGCGCTTTATTAGAATTAAACCTTTTAAATTAGAAGGAGAATCTTCAAAGAGAAGAGGAAAAAGAAAAAATAAAGATAGAAATTTGGTAGAGTATGTTGTGCCAGAAATCACTACTCTTTATGTCAAAAAAGGAGATAAGGTTAAAAAAGGCGATCAACTTTGCGAAGGTAATTTAGACCCTAAAAAGATTCTTAATCTTTTAGGCGAAGAAGCTTGTCAGAAGTATATCTTAAAAGAAGTAAAGAAAGTTTATAATATGAGTGGAGCAAAAATAAATGATAAACATTTTGAAATAATTATTAGGCAAATGTTTTCACGAGTAAAAATCACCGACCCAGGAGATAGCCATTTTATTGTCGGTGAGGTGGTTTCCAAAAATCAGTATTTAAATGAAATAGATAGATTAAAATCTTTAAAGAAAGAACCGCCAAAAGCAATTCAAGTTATTAAAGGAATTAAAGCCGTTGCTTTAACTTCAGAGAGTTTCTTATCAGCCGCTTCTTTTCAGGAAACCTCTCGCGTGTTAATTCAGGCAGCAATTGAAGGAAAAGTTGATTACTTAAGAGGACTTAAAGAAAATGTCATTATTGGAAGATTAATTCCTGCGGGCACTGGTTTTCGAAAATAAATCTTAAATAATCTTTATAAAAAATGACTAAAGATTTGCCACAACATTTAGGAATTTTAATTGATGGCAATCGGCGTTGGGCAAAAAGTAGAAATTTGCCTTCTTTTAGGGGTCATTTAAGAGGAATTCAAAGAGTGGTAGAAATTGTAAAATATGCAAGAAAAAAAGGAATTAAAGTTTTAACCCTCTATGGTTTTTCGACCGAAAACTGGAAAAGAGAAAAAAAAGAAGTGAATTATTTAATGAAACTCTTTACTAATTTTGCGAGAAGATACGCTAAAGAATTTCATAAATTAGGAATAAAATTTAATCACATTGGTCGCAAAGAGAGGTTACCAAATGATTTAATTAAAGAAATTAAAAAAGCAGAAGAGGCTACGAAGGATAATAAAGAAATGGTTTTAAATATTGCTTTAGATTATGGTGGCCGGGATGAAGTTGTAAGAGCAATTAAAAAAATTATTCAAAAGAAACTAAAACCCTCTGAAATTACTGAAGAAGTTTTAATGAATAGTTTAGATACCAAAGGATTGCCTGATGTTGATTTTGTGATTCGAACTTCAGGGGAAATGAGGCTTTCTAATTTTTTACCGCTTCAGGCAACTTATGCTGAATTTTATTTTCCAAAAGTTTATTGGCCTGATTTTGATAAACATCAATTTGATTTAGCTTTAGAAGAATTTCAAAAAAGAAATCGGCGATTTGGCAAATAAATTCTTTATTTTTAACTTGAATTTGTGCTATAATTAATATAGTTTTTTTATTATCCTTTTAAAATAAACTTAAATTGATTTAAAACTTTTAAAACTAATAATTCAAAACTATGTCAGAGTCTCAATTAAGAAAAATCCTTATAGGCTTTTTAGCCATCTCCCTTATTGGCGGCTTTCTTTTTGGGTTTTTAGGAGGATTTTATTCTTTAAAATATTTTAAACAAGGATTAGGGCCAGAAACTTCCCAAAAAGAAATTAAAACCGAAAGATTAAGCTATGAAGAAAAAATAATTAAAGTAGTCAAAGAAAGCGAAAACTCGGTAGTTTCGGTTATTGCCTCAAAAGATTTACCAGTTTTAGAAAAATATTATATTAATCCTTTTGAGGGATTTGAAGAGTTTGAAGAATTGTTCCCTTTTGGTTTTGAGTTTCAGATTCCTCAGTATCGTCAAAAAGGGACTCAAAAACAAGAAGTGAGTTCTGGCACTGGTTTTATTGTTGACTCCCGTGGTTATATCATCACCAATCGTCATGTTGTTTCTGACAAAGATGCTGAATATACGGTTCTAACAAACGATGGTAAAAGATATAAAGCTCAGGTAATCGCCCAAGACCCAGTTGAAGATTTTGCGGTTTTAAAAATAGACAAAAATGACCTTATTCCTTTAAAATTAGGTGATTCAAAAACAATTGAGATTGGTGAATCGGTGATTGCTATCGGCAATGCTTTAGGAGAATTTAAAAATACTGTTTCTGTCGGCGTAATTTCTGGTCTTTATCGGACAATTCAGGCAATGGATTCCTCAGGTAATTATCAAACTTTAAATGATGTTATCCAGACAGACGCGGCTATAAATCGAGGAAATTCTGGCGGTCCTCTTTTGAATTTAAAAGGAGAAGTAATTGGGGTAAATGTGGCAATGGTTTCTGGCGCCCAAAATATTGGTTTTGCTATTCCAATAAATAAAATCAAAAACGCTTTAAATCAGGCAATAGAAACAGGAAAAATAAAAATTCCCTTTTTGGGAATAAGATATGTTTTAGTGACTCCAGAAATTCAAAAAGAAAAGGAATTAAAATATGATTACGGCGCATTAATCGCAAAAGGAAAAGAGGGAGAGGAAGCAGTAGTGAAAGGTTCGCCAGCTGATAAAGCAGGATTAAAAGAAGGAGATGTAATTTTAGAAATAGATAATAAAAAGATTAATCAAGAAAATAATTTATTAAACCTAATAAGAGAATATAAAGTAGGAGATAAAGTAAAACTTAAAATTTCAAGGGGAGATAAGGTTTTTGAAGTGAATGTTATTTTAGGAGAAAGAGAAGAAGAATACCAATAGAAATTTTATTATTATGCCTTTAGGTCGTTTTACAAATAAAGCCCAAATTGCTTTAGAAAAAGCCCAACAGCTGGCTTTTGAAAGAAATCAAGGAGAGATGAGAGCTCTTCATCTTTTTTATGTTTTATTAGAAGATGAATTCAATATTAAAGAAATACTTGAAAAAGAACTAAAAGTTCCAGTTGAAGATTTAATTAAAGATGTTTTAGAAGAAATTATTAAATTACCAAGAATTTATATTACTCCTTCTGCTTTAGGGGCAATGCCGCTATCTCAGGAAATAATGTCGGTTATTGAAAGTGCCGCCAAAAAATCATATGAGGATAAAAATGAATATATTTCTCCAGAATATTTATTTTATGGAATACTATCAACTAAAAATTCTTGCCAAGAGATTTTAAATAAATATCAAATTAAAAAGAATGATTATTTGGAAGCATTAAAAAAATATAGTCAGGGTGAAACAATTACTGACGAATTTCAGGAATTAAAAGAAAATTCACTGGAAAAATATACCCAAGATTTAACTCAACTTGCCAAAGAAAATAAATTAGATCCAGTAATAGGCAGAGAAAACGAACTTCGGCGAGTAATGCAAATTCTTTCAAGGAGAACAAAAAACAACCCTATTTTATTAGGCGAAGCGGGTGTTGGGAAAACGGCTATTGTTGAAGGTTTGGCTCAACTAATTAGTAAAGGCGAAGTTCCAGAATCTTTAAAAGATAAAAGAATAATTTCTTTAGACTTAGGGGCATTGATTGCTGGCACTCGTTTTCGGGGAGAATTTGAGGAAAGATTAAAAAATCTTTTAAAAACTATTAAAAAAGAAAATAATATTATTATTTTTATTGATGAAATTCATACGCTCGTTGGCGCTGGTGCTGCTGAAGGAGCAATCGATGCCTCAAATCTTTTAAAACCAGCTTTGGCGAGAGGAGAATTACGAGCAATTGGCGCGGCGACATTTAAAGATTACCGAGAATATATTGAAAAAGATCCTGCTTTAGAAAGAAGATTTCAGCCAGTAATTGTTGAAGAGCCGACACCCGAGGAGGCGATTGCGATATTAAGGGGTCTTAAAGAAAGATATGAACTTCATCATGGACTAAAAATAACAAATGAAGCAATTAATGCGGCTGTTCATTTATCAGTAAGATATATCACTTCAAGATTTTTACCAGATAAAGCAATTGATTTAATTGATGAAGCGGCTTCAGCTATTAGCTTAGAAATTGGAAGTGTGCCTTTACCAATACTAGAACTCTCAAAAAAAATTAAATCATTAGAATTAGAGAAAGAGGCCCTAAAACAAGAGCCAAATTCTAAAAAGATTCATTTACAAAGAATTAATTCTGAACTTAAAAAATTAAAGAAAGAGTACGAAGCTATTTATAAAAATTATGAAGAGGAAAAAAATCTTTTCACTTCAGTTAGCGAAATAAAAAAAGAAATAGAATCTTTAAGAAAAAAAGCAGATGAGGAGGAAAGAGAAGGGCACTTAGATAAGGTTGCTGAAATTATTTATGGAAAAATCCCCGATTTAGAAAAGGAGCTTTTATTAAAGGAGAAAAAATTAAATTCTATCCCAAAAGAAAAAAGATTTCTTAAAAATGAAGTCACGGCTGAAGACATTGCGCGAGTAGTTTCAAGATGGACTGGGATTCCTGTTTCTAAAATGATGGAAGAAGAAACCAAAAAATTGATGAGAATGGAAGAAGAATTAAAAAAGAGAGTAGTTGGCCAAGAAGAAGCGATTAAGGCAGTTAGCCGAGCAATTCGAAGAGCCAGAGCAGGAATTTCTGAAGAAGAAAGGCCATTAGGTTCTTTTGTCTTTTTAGGACCAACTGGGGTAGGGAAAACAGAGTTAGCCAGGGCTTTGGCAGAATTTATGTTTTCTGATGAGAAATCGCTTATCCGATTTGATATGTCTGAATATATGGAAAAGCATACTGTTTCAAGATTAATTGGTTCTCCCCCAGGATATGTTGGCTATGAAGAAGGCGGGCAATTAACCGAGGCAGTAAAACATCGGCCTTATAGTTTGATTTTATTTGATGAGATTGAAAAAGCGCATCCAGAAGTTTTTAACATCTTGCTTCAAATTTTGGACAATGGCAGATTAACTGACGGCAGAGGTCGGACAGTTAATTTTAAAAATACCATTATTATCATGACCTCTAATTTAGGCGGCGAATATATTAAAGAAATGACAAGTTTGGGATTTGAAGCTTCTCAAAAAGAACAAACTCAATTAAAAAACGAAGAGCTGAAAGAAAAAATTCTTCAATCTTTAAAAGAATATTTCCGGCCAGAGTTTATTAATCGTTTAGATGAAATTATTGTTTTTAATCCTCTGACCTTAAACGATATTAAAAAAATTGTTGATTTACAATTAATAAAAATCAATAAAAGATTAGAAGATAAAGGAATTATTTTAGAGATTACTCCTTTAGCAAAGGAATTTATAGCAAAAAACGGTTATGACCCCGAGTATGGAGCAAGGCCGCTTAAAAGATATATTGAAAAAAATGTTTTAGATGTTTTGGCTGATAAATTAATAAGTGGCGAAATAAAAGAAGGCGCTAATGTTTTAGTAGATTTAATAAATAATCAATTAATTTTAAAAGAGGTGTCTTTAAAGAATAACTCGAGAAATGCCTTTAGAAAATCTAAAAAAGTTAAAAGCGCAGTTTAGTAAACATTTTAATTTAGAAACAAAAAAGAATTTATTTTTTTTCTTTTTTTATAGTCTTTTTTTAATTCTTTCAGTTTTTTTCCCTTCTAGCCCCTCTCTAATTTTTTTGGGGATTTTAACTATTTTTTTGTGGAAGATTTTTTATGGCCTTTCCTGGCTTAATTTTAATTTTTTTCTTTTTGGTCTTTTTGAAATAAAAATATTAGCCTCTTTTTTAAATCCATTTTGGCTTTTTGTTTTCGCCTTAGTTTTAGTTTATTTTTTATTTAAAAAAATATTTTCTTTTTATATTGAGGAGACAAATCGCTTTAAACTATTTTCTTTTTATTATCTTTTCTTTTTCTGGGTTTTAATCTCTTTAGGAATTTATTTCTTTTTAAATCTCCCTTTTATTTTTAGCTTTCTCTTATTTGCTTTAGGTATTTTAATTTATTCCTTGATTTATTTTTTAATAGAAGAAAGAAATTTTTATCCAAATGGTCTTATTTTGATACTAACTAATTTAGAAATTTTTTGGTTAATAAGTTATTTAAATTTGCCAGTTTCTTTTCTTTCAATAATTTTATTTTTAAATTACTGGCTAACTATCTATTTCTTTTTAAAATTAGATTTAGAAAGTTAAAATTTTTTGAATTTCAAGAAAAATTTGATTAAAGATCTCTTTTAAAATTTCTCTTTCTTTTAAGGAGAAATTTTTTAAAATGAAATGTTCTGCTTTAAGGTTTTTAAATTTTTCTAATCTTACCCCAATTCTAATTCGATAAAAAGCATTTGTTTTTAGGGCTTTTATGATTGATTCTATTCCTTTATGGCCAGCGCTTCCTCTTTTAAATTGAATTTTGAAATTGCCTAAAAAGAGATCGCTATCATCATGACAAATAAAAATATCTTTATTTTGAACTTCAAAAAATTTTTTAAGTCTTTTTATAGCTTCTCCTGACTGATTCATAAAAACAGTCGGTTTTGCGATAATTATTGTCCCTTTTTCTATATTTATTTGGCTTATTTGTGAAAGGCATTTTTTATTTAATTTAAACTCTCCTCCCTTTAATTTTTCATTTAACCAAGACACAAAAAAAGAGCCACAGTTATGGCGCGAAAACTTATATAATATATCTGGGTTTCCTAGGCCCACTATTAAATATTTAGTCATTAATTTTTTCTTTTAGATAGTTTTGAATTTCAGTATAATTTTCAAAACCAGCCTTCGGAATTAAAGCATAAACATCTTTTGGTTCGCCAGTATCAGGGTCTATTCCCAAATAAGAACTAGAGACAAGCATTTTATCTGGCTCGCGGGTAGTGAAACTTAAATAGACAATTTCTTCGCTTTTTACATTTTTAAACATCTTAAAGAAATTTAAAGCAGTATTTAAATCTAAGTCAGTAATGAAATGACCATCTAAACTTTGCCACAACTTTAACCAATCTAATAAATTATAGAATTCGCTCAAATGAGTGATTTTATCTTTTAAACTTGCGATAATTTGTTGTTGATGTTTCATTCGATAAAAATCTCCTTGCGGATCATAGCGTGATCTTACAAATTTTATAGCTGATTTTCCATCCAGGTTATGCCAGCCTGGTTCTAATTTAAAAATATCATTGGCATTATAAGGATCGGAAAAGTGTGGATCAATAATTTCTTTTTCTAACCAGACAGAAACTCCTCCCACAGTATCAACTAGTTTTGAAAAACCTGTTAGATCAAAAATTACTATATAATTGATTTCCATTCCTAAAATGTCCTGAATTTTATTTTTTATTAGATTATATTTTTGTGCCTTAATAAAATATTTTGCAGAAGGATTTTCGATAGCATATAGACTATTTATTTTTACTTGGCTATTATTTAGATTATTTTTCACCAAAAGGTCTCTCGGGATAGAAACAACCGCCACCTTCTTATTTTGAATATTTAAGTGAATGACGAAAATTGTATCAGTTAATAGAGCGCCCCTGTAACCATTTCCCGGAACACCTAGAAAGAGTATATTAATTTTATGATTTATATTTTTTGGAGAAGTCTTGATGACTGTAGGGATATTATTTTGAAAAGATATTAAAAACTGGCGCTCTTCTTTTAAGCCCCAAAAATAAAAGCCCAATCCTATTCCTAGAATGATTAAAAGAGCCTTGATAAAACTTTGCTTAAAGAAATTTCTCATTATTATCATTTAACTAAATAATTTTGATTTGTGCAAGTAATTAATAAGTTTGATTTTTTATTTTTTTTATGCTATTCTTAAAAAAATTGAACCCGATATGATAAAAAGAATCCTTTGGGAAAATTTAGAAATGTTGATTATCGCTATTTTAATCGTAGTGCCGCTACGCGCTTTTGTCATTCAGCCTTTTATTGTTCATGGTTCTTCAATGGAGCCTAATTTTTACACCCAGGATTATTTAATAATTGATGAAATTTCTTACCGCTTTCGCGAGCCCCAAAGATTTGAAATCATTGTATTTAAGGCACCAAATAGGCCCTCCCAATATTATATAAAAAGGATTATTGGCCTTCCTAACGAGTTAGTTGAAATTAAAAATGGTAAAATTTATATTACTAATAGCAATGGAAAAACTTTTGAGTTAGAGGAAAAATACCTTCAAAATGAAGAAACTAGTGGAAATTTATCAATAAAATTAGGGCCAACTCAATATTTTGTTTTAGGAGATAATCGTCAGGCTTCTTATGATTCAAGAAATTGGGGACCATTGGATAAAAGTTTAATAATTGGAAGAGTCTGGCTACGGTTGTGGCCCTATAATCGGATAATGGCTTTTTCTCCTTCATAAAATGAAAAAGAAAAATCAAAAAAAAGAAAATAAATTAACAAAAAAAGCTATTCAGAGACCTCGGGGAATGAGGGATATTTTGCCGATGGATTTTCCTTATTATGATTTTATTTTAAAAACTGCTAAAAAAATTTTTGAATATTATAATTATCAGAGAATTGAAACACCAATTTTAGAGAAAGCGGAACTTTTTGTAAGAGGAGTAGGTAAAGAAACAGAGATAGTTCATAAAGAAATGTATTTTTTAAAAACTAAAGACGAAGGAGAGCTTTTAGCTTTAAAACCAGAAGGAACAGCGCCAGTTGCTAGAGCCTATATTGAAAACGCTTTGTTTAACGAACCTCAACCAGTAAAATTTTATTATTTTTCTCCTTTTTTCCGTCATGAGAAACCCCAAGCAGGCAGATTAAGACAATTCTATCAAGTTGGGCTCGAGGCAATTGGTGAAGAAGATCCGGCATTAGACACTCAAGTAATTCTTCTTTCTTATTTATTTTTAGAAGCGTTAGGTTTTAGTAAAAAACAATTAGTTTTAAAAATTAATAGTATTGGCTGCCAAAAATGCCGCCAGCGATATATCAGAGATTTGGTTAAATACTATAAATCAAAACAAAAAAATATTTGCTCTGATTGTAAAAGAAGAATTAAAACGAATCCCTTAAGAGTGTTAGATTGTAAAAATGAAAAATGCCAACCAATAAAAGAATCAGCTCCTAATATTCTAGATTATTTATGTGAAGATTGCCGCAATCATTTTAAAAGTTTATTAGAGAGTTTAGACTATTTAAAGATTGATTATCTTTTAGATAAAACTTTAGTTCGGGGAATAGATTATTATACGCGAACGGTTTTTGAATTTTTCAAAGAAGGAGGCGATAAATTACTTGCTTTAGGCGGCGGTGGGCGTTATGATAAATTAGTTGAAATTTTAAAAGGACCAAAGAAAGGAGGAGTAGGAGTTGCTTTTGGGGTTGAAAGATTAATCGAAGAGTTAAAAGCAATGGGGAAAAAGTTTCCTTTACCTAATTACGATGTTTTTCTTATCCAATTGGGAGATAGGGCAAAAAATTTGGCTTTTTCTTTGCTTGAAAGATTTAGAAAAGAAGGAATTTTGGTTGGCGAAAATTTAGGAAGAGAAAATTTAAAAAATCAATTACGGTATGCGAACCGCTTAAGAGCAAAATATGTTTTGATTTTAGGTCAACAAGAGGTAATTGACGAAACAATCATTTTAAAAGATATGAGAACCGGCCTTCAAGAAGTGGTTCCTTTAGATAAAATAGAAAGTGTTTTAAAAAAATATTTAGAATCTTCAATCTAAAATTAATTAAATTACTATGGCTATTGTTATAAAAAGAAAACAGGGAGAAAGCGTTACTGCTTTTATTAACAGGGCTAATCAAATAATTAAAAAAAGCGGAATTTTGCTTGAGGCTAGAAAAAGGCGTTTTTATTTAAAAAAGCCAAACGAGAGAGCAAAAAAACTTTCTGCTCTTCATAAAATAAAAGTATTAAAGGAGATAGAACAAAAGAAAAAATGGGGGTTAATTTAATTTTTTTAAAAAAATAAAAATGAAACCCTCTTTAGAAGTCTTATTCTATAATTTCTCAAAAGAAAAGATTCCTAAAAAAGAATTCTTTGTAAAGGAAATTAAAAAATATCTAAAAAAATTAAAAGAAAAAAAGAAAGTAGAAATCGCCTTAATTTTTGTAAGCTCAAAAGAAATTAGAAAATTAAATTATTATTGGCGAAAGAAAAATCAGATTACTTCAGTTTTATCTTTTAAAAGCAACTTTTCTTCGGTATTTAAAAAAAATAATATCTTAAAAACAAAAGATTTAGGAGAAATAGTCTTTTGCCCCTCTAAAATAGAAAAAATGGCAAAGAAAGAAAAAAAGAAATCAACAGAGGTTTATTCTTATTTATTAGCCCATAGTTTACTGCATCTTTATGGTTTTACTCATTCTTCTTCTTTTGATTCTTTAAAGATGACTAAAATGGAGAAATTCCTTTTAGAAAATAAAAAATAATTTTAATGGCTCAGCAATATTTGGCAATAGATTTAGGCAGTTATAATATTAAAGCCCTTGTTGGAGAAGAAGTAAACAATGGCTGGCGAGTACTTTTGCCTATTATTAGAAAATCAAGGGGAATTAAAGGAGGAGAAATAGAAAATATTGAATTAGTCGGAGAAGAGTTAGAGAATTTATTAAAAGAATTAGGAACCTTACTTAAAGGAACAAGGTTTAGATCAGCCATTATAGGAATTAATAGCTCTAAAATTGGCGTCCATCCTTCTATTGGAACAGCGGTTGTCTCGAGGGCTGATGGCGTTATTACTGAAGATGATAAAGAAAGAGCTTTAAAAACAGCCCAGGCCTATGCTTTAAGTCCTAACCGTATTTTAATTCAAACGGTTTTAAAGAATTTTATTATTGACGGGACAACGAAAATAAAAAATCCTGTTGGTTTAAATGGCTTAAAATTAGAAGCCGAGACTTTGCTGCTTGATGTTTTTTCTCCAATAATGAAAGATTTGGATGAGTTAAAAGAGTATTTAGGAGTAAATTTTTCTCCGAGAATGGTTTTAACTTATGCCGGAAGCGATTTTGCCGCTTCTTTAAAAGATAAAGAAGTAGGTGTTCTTTGTTTAGATTTAGGAGCAGCAACTACCGGGATGGCAGTTTATGAAAATGGCGAACTTTTAGATTTAAAAATCATCCCTCTTGGTGGAAACCATATTACTAACGATATTGCCATTGGACTAAAAACTTCTCTTGATTCAGCTGAAGAAATAAAAATAAAAGAGGGAATAGCTTTAACAAAAAAAGTAAATCGCGGTGAGAGTTTTGATTTAAGCGATTATTTTGAGGAAGCAGAAAAAGGAACAAAAATTAGTAAAAGAGAATTAGCCTATATTATCGAGGCAAGAATTTCAGAAATTTTTGATAAAGCAATCGAACGCTTAAAAGAATTAGGCCGTTTCCAAAAGTTGCCAGCAGGAGTTATTTTATACGGCGGCGGAGCAAAAATGAATTTTATAAAAGAATTAGCAAAAGAAAAATTTAAATTACCGGTAAAAATGGCAAAACCGGAAAATGATTGGTATTTAGAAAACCAAGATCCAACTTTTATTCCGGCATTAGGGCTAATGGAATTAACGGTTAAGCTAAAAGAGACTAAAAGTTCTTCTCAAATTAGTTTTATCGATAATTTATTTAATGCTTTTAGAAAGATTTTTAACTGGTAAAGAATTTTATTTTCAAAATGAAAAAGAAAAAATTAAATAAAATTAAGAAAATTAAGAAAATAAAAACTAATGAACCTTTTAAAAAAGAGGTTTTTAAAAAAGTAAAACATAAAAAAGAAACTAAAAAAATAAAGACTTCTTTTAAAGTAGGTGATAAAAATATTTCTATTAAAATAATTGGAGTCGGGGGAGCGGGCGGTAATATGGTGACTAGAATGAAAGAGAAAAAAATAGAGGGAGTAGAGTTTATTTCTTTAAATACCGATTCCCAAGCCTTGAAATTATCAAAAGCGGATATTAAAATTCAATTAGGAAAAAATGCCTGTCGAGGTTTAGGCGCAGGAATGGATCCTGATAAAGGCAGAGAAGCAGCTCAAGAAAGTTTAGAAGAAATAGATAAAGTTTTAAATAATACAGATTTAGCCTTTTTAGTTTGTGGTTTAGGCGGTGGTACCGGTTCTGGCGCCTCGCCGGTAATTGCCAATCTTTTAAGACAAAAAAATATTTTAACTGTCGCCTTTGTTACTAAGCCTTTTAATTTCGAAGGAGAAAAAAGACAGGAAATAGCAGACGAGGCTTGGCACAAATTATTTAATGAAGTTGATTCAATTATTACGATTTCAAACGACAGAGTTTTTAATGTTATTGACGAAAAAACCCCAATCCTTGAAGCCTTTTCTAGAATTGATGATATTTTAAGAATGGGAATCAAAGGAATTGTTGATTTAATTTTTTATCCCGGCCTTATTAATTTAGATTATGCTAATATCAAAACTATTTTAACTAATGCAGGAATTACTTTAATGGGAATTGGAAAAGCTACTGGCGAAAATCGTTCAAGAAAAGCAGCTCAAATGGCAATCTCTTCTCCTTTGCTCGATGTTTCTATTGATGGTGCTAAAAAAATTCTTTTTAATATTAGTGGCGGCAAAGATTTATCTTTAGTAGAAATTCATGATGCTTCAAGAATTATTACTCAAACTGCCTCAAAAGAAGCCCAGATTGTTTTTGGCACCAGTTTTGACAAAGATTTAAAACAAAACGAAGTAAAAGTGACTGTAATTGCTGGGTTAGGAAGCGAAGAATATAAAGAGATTTATGAAGCCCCCTTGCCTTTAACTACCAAAGTGCCAATTGAGAAAGTTGAAGAAACAAAAAAAGAAGAGACTCTTATAAACGAAGAAGAAAAAGAATTAGAAACTCCGGCTTTTTTAAGAAGAAGAAAGAAAAATTAATTTAATAAAATTTTTTAAATATGATTAATTTAAAAAGGTTTAGAAACCACATTGATAAAGTTCAAAAAAGAGAGGGAGAAATAGTCTCTTTTGATAGAACAAAAATCGAGGAAGCAATTTTTAAAGCCTTAACTGCTTCAGGTGAAGGAGGAAGAAAGTTAGCTAAAGAGTTGTCTCTTAAAGTTTTAAAACTTTTAAATAGACGTTTCAAAAAAGGAGAAATTCCAAATGTTGAGCAAATTCAGGATATTGTTGAAGAAGTTTTAATTTTAGAAAATTTAGTAGAAACCGCAAAAGATTATATTTTATATCGCGAACAAAGAAGACTTTCGCGCGAAGCAAAAGTAGGTTTGCAAGAGGCGATTAGTTTAGTAGATGATTACTTTTTAGAAAACAATTGGGAGGTGAAAGAGAACAGCAATATGGCTTTCTCGCTTCAGGGATTAAACCATTATGTTTCGGCATACATTTCTAAAAAATATTGGTTAAATAGAATTTATCCGCAAGAAGTGAGAAAAGCAGCCGAAGAAGGCGACTTGCATATTCATAATTTAGATATTTTAGGCGCCTATTGTTGTGGCTGGGATTTATATGATGTGCTTTTAAGGGGTTTTGGAGGCGTTTTTGGGAAAATTCAATCAAAACCACCAAAACATTTTCGGACGGCTTTGGGTCAAGTAGTTAATTATTTTTATACTTTACAAGGAGAATCTGCTGGTGCTCAGGCTTTTTCAAATTTTGATACTCTTTTAGCTCCTTTTATTCGCTATGATAATTTAAATTATCGAGAGATAAAACAAGCATTACAGGAATTTATGTTTAATTGTAATGTGCCGACGCGAGTGGGATTTCAATGTATTTCAGAAGATACAGAAATATTAACCCCCAATGGTTGGAAGAATTATCAGGAAGTTAAAAAAGGAGATATTATTGAAACATTTAATTTAAAAACCAAAGCACTGGAAGAGAAAAGAGTTAGTTATGTGTTTAAAAAGAATTATAAAGGAGTAATGTATCGTTTGCGTAACCGGATCCAGGATCAACTTATTTCTCCTAGACACCGAGTAGTAAGAAGAAAATTTTATAGTGATGAATATCATTTAGAACCAATAGAAGAAGTAATAAAATTAAAATCTCCTTTTATTATCCCCATTGCCGGTGAAAATATAAGACCAGATGTAAAACTAAGTGATGAACAAATTAAATTAATGGCTTGGATTATTAGTGAAGGAACTATAGAACACGAAGGAAAACATCGCACATCTTTTAGGGTTTCAATCTATCAATCTCCAAAGAAAAATAATAAAAATTATAAAGAAATAATTAGTTTATTAAAACATTTTAAATTTAAATATTCAGAATATAAATTAGCGGCTTTAGGAGATGAAGTTTCTAGACTCAGGTTAAATGCTCTAAGTTCTAAGATAATTCATCACTGGTTTAATAGTAAAGAAAATGTTCACTTTATTCCTGAGATTTTAACTAAATTAAGTAAAAGACAGTCAAGACTATTTTTAGACACTTATCTTAAAGGAGATGGTTTTGAAGGTTGTAAAATTTCAACCACTGATTTAGAAATACTTGATGGTTTAGAAACAATATGTATCAATGCTGGCTATGGTTTTACAGTTTTAAAACGCAAGCCAACTATCGGTACAAAAGACATTTATGTTTTAAGAATAATTAAACACCCAGAAACCTATATTCAACGAATTGAAAAAGTTAATTATCAAGGTATTATTTGGTCAGTTCATACCTCAAACGAAACTGTAATCGCAAGAAGAAACGGTAAAGTTTTTATTACAGGAAATACACCGTTTACTAATATTACTTTAGATTTAAAAGTTCCAGAGCATTTAAAAGAGATGCCAGTAATTATTGGCGGCCAACCGCAAAAAGAAACTTATAAAGAATTTCAGAAAGAAATGGATATTTTTAATCAGGCTTTAACTGAAGTTTATCTTGAAGGAGATGCTACTGGCAGAGTTTTTACTTTTCCGATTCCGACTTACAATATTACCAAAGACTTTGATTGGGAAAATGAAAATTATAACGGCATTTGGCAAATGACTGCCAAATATGGCATTCCATATTTTTCCAATTTTATAAATTCAGAGATGAAGCCTGAGGATGCTCGCAGTATGTGTCCGTTAGCAGGAGACGAAAAAGTTCTTATAAAATCTTCTCGAGGTAGAAGAGTAGAATTTTCAACTATTAGAAATATTTATGAAGGAAATAGTAAGCAGGAAGAGTATGAAATATACAGTGATGGAAAATTTATAAAAGGTAGATTTAATAAATTTAATAATCAGAGAATGATAAAAGTTACTTTAGAGAATGGGCATGAAATAAAAATTTCTGACGAGCACCTTAATTTCGTTATGACAAAACCAGAAGGTAAGGAATTAGTATTGAAAGGAAAAGAACTAAAACCAGATATGTATCTTCCTTATTCCCTAAATATTTATAAAGGAGAGGGAGGAAATAGAGATTTGGGTTATTTTGTTGGCTGTTATGCTGGCGATGGTTCGCTAGACCAAGATACTGCAGTAGTATTTTCTCTAGAGAATTATTACAAGAAAGAGGTGATTGAAAAGTTGAGGAAGATTTCTAAAGATTATTTTGGAACAGAGGGTATAGTTAAATCAGATAAAAAGAGCAAACTGGTTACTTTAAAAATTTATTCTAAGGCAGCAGTGGGTTTATGCCGGGATTTCGTTGAGGGTAAGGAAAGAAACAAACATTATACGGCTAAATTATTTATAATGAGTGAGGAATTTAGAAGAGGCGTTTTGAGCGGCCATTATGCTACTGATGGCGGAAATCGAAATAGAATTTATACTTCTTCGTGGAAAATGGTTGAGAGCTTAAATATGTTAGCAGCAACCCTAGGGACGACAACAAGTATTTATAAAGATGAAAGAAAAAATAGATTTGGCAAAGAGCCCAATTATGCGGTTTTGGTTTATCAATTAAATAGAAAAAAATATGGAAAGATATGGTTTAAAAAGGGTAAAAAATTGTGGATGAAAATTAAAAAAATTGAGCCAATTCAAAATAATACAGCTTATTGCTTTGAAGTAAAAAGAGGGAATAAACCTATTTTCACTGTTGGCACGACTGGCATTTTGACGCATAACTGTCGGTTGCGTTTAGATAATCGTGAGTTATATAAACGCGGTGGGGGATTATTTGGAGCCAATCCTTTAACAGGATCAATTGGGGTAGTTACCATTAATCTTCCTCGCATTGGTTATCTTTCAAAGACTAAAAAAGAATTTTTTGAGAACCTCTCTCGATTAATGGATTTAGCTAAGACAAGTTTAGAAATTAAAAGAAAAGTTTTGGAGAAATGGACAGAAAAAGGCTTATATCCTTATTCTAAATATTATTTAGAAGGAGTAAAGAAAATGCGCGGCTCTTATTGGGGCAATCATTTTTCAACCATCGGTATTATCGGAATGAACGAGGCACTTTTAAACTTTATGGATGTAAATATTGCTGATAAAAAAGGACAAGAATTTGCTTTAGAAGTTTTAGATTTTATGAGAGAAAGATTAGTTAAATATCAAGAAGAAACTGGCAACTTATATAATTTAGAAGCAACACCAGCAGAAGGCACTTCTTATAGGTTGGCTTTACTTGATAAAAAAAGATATCCTGAGATTATCACCGCTGGCGAAAAAGAACCTTTTTATACAAATTCCACTCAATTACCTGTTAATTATACTGATGATTTGTTTGAAGCTTTAAAACTTCAGGATGAATTGCAGACAAAGTATACCGGAGGCTGTGTTGAAAAAGGAAATAAAGTTTTAACAGATAAGGGTTTAATCAAAATTGAAGAGATTGTTAAAAATTTCGAAAAATTAAAACCTTTAAAGGTAATAAGTTACAATCTAAAAAAAGGAATTAGCGAATGGGATGAGGTGGTTGATGCTGTTGAAATAGATGTCAAAAAACATAATAAAATTAGAATAATTGCTGAAGGTGGTTTAGATATTACTACCTCTGATTGGCATCCATTTTTTGTTTTAGAAAAAATCAAACCAAATCCTCATTGTCCAATTTGTGGTTATAAAGTAAATAATTTAAAAGGTTTTGCTGTTCATTTAAGGTATCATCCCGACTGTCATTTAGCTTATGAGACGATGCCGAAATATAAAATAGTAGAAAAAAGAGCTGATCAGTTACAGAAAGGAGATTATCTTTTAATAAACTCTTTCAATCTTTTAAAAGAAGAAAAAAGTAATTTAAATAAAGATCTAATGTGGTTAATCGGTTTCTTTATGGGAGATGGAAGCATTTCAAAAGTGATTGATAATCGGGGAGGAAATCATTTAGAAAAATATACAGTTCGTTTCTTTTCTGAGCATTTAGAATCTTTAGAAAAAGTAAAAAATATTTTAAACCATTACTTTAATTGCAATGTTAATATAATTCAAGATGATAAAAGAAGCAAAAAGTTAAGATGTGTCTCAACTTCTAAAAAAGAAGTTTCTAAATTCTTCTTTGATTATGGTTTTTCTTATGGAGAAAAGACTTATAAAATCTCTATCCCTGAAAAAGTCAAAAAGAATATAACAAAAGAAAATATTTATTCTTTGTTAAGTGGTTTAGCTGAAAGCGATGGTCATATCAGCAAAAAACAGGGAGATTTTGAATATTATACTGTTTCTGAAAAATTGGCTGATGATCTTTTAGAGATTTTAACTATTAGTGGAATAAAAGTTAGTAAGAGTTTAAAGAAAACAAGAAGGAAAAACGAAAAAAATCTGTATCGAATAAGGATTCCTTCTTATGAAATGACCAAAATTAAGGATTACTTTAATGATTTTTACTTATCTTTTAAAATAAAAGATAAACTTTCTAATAGAATAAAACGTCAATTACCAGTTTTAAGAGTAAAGAAAGTTTCAAAAACTGAAGTTTCTGATAATCTTTTCTATGATTTAACTACAAAGAATAACCACAACTATTTAGCAGGTAAAAATACTTTTGTTTTTATTCATAATACAGTTTTTCACGCCTTTTTAGGAGAAGCAATCTCTGATCCAAAATCAGTTAAATCTTTAATTAAAACAATTTTTGAAAAGTTTAAACTTCCTTATTTCACCTTAACGCCCACTTTTTCTGTTTGTCCAGTTCATGGTTATCTTCCTGGCGAGCACTTTACCTGTCCTAAATGTTTAGTTGAACAGCCCTGTGAAGTTTATTCTCGGATTGTTGGTTATTTGCGACCAGTTCAACAATGGCATTTTGGAAAGCAAGAAGAATTTCGTTTAAGAAAAACCTTTAAAATTAACTAACAACTAACAACTTATAACTTACAACACGAACCTTAATCTTTTTGTTATTAGTTGTAAGTTATAAGTTATAAAGTTAAATACATGCTTTTTGGTGGTTTACAGAAAGTGACTTTAGTTGATTATCCAGGAAAAATAGCAGCCACAGTTTTTACTGTTGGCTGTAATTTTTTTTGTTCTTTTTGCCATAATCCTGAATTAGTTGATCCTGAATTAACAAAAATTCAACCTTTGATTAAAGAAAAAGAAATTTTAGATTTTTTGAAAGAAAGAAAAGATTATTTACAAGCTTTATGTATTACTGGCGGAGAGCCGACTTTACAGAAAGATTTAAAAAATTTTATAAAAAAAGTTAAAAAATTAGGTTATTTGGTAAAATTAGATACCAATGGCTCTAATCCTCAGGTTTTAAAAGAACTATTAAAAGAAAACCTGATAGATTTTATCGCGATGGATATTAAAGCTCCTTTTAATAAATATCATTTATTTACCAAAGAAAAAGATTTTACAAAAGAAATAAAAGAATCAATCGAGTTAATAAAAAATTCAAAAATTGATTATGAATTTAGAACAACTTTAGATCCTCTAAGTTTAACCAAAGAAGATATTTTAGAAATTGCTGAATTAATTAAAGGGAGTAAAGCCTATTATCTTCAGCAATTTCATAATTATAAAACCTTAAACAAAGATTATAAAAACCTAAAGCCAATTGAAGATAAAGAAATCTTAGAGATTTTAGAAAAAATAAAACCATTCTTTAAAGTTTGTGGTTTACGTCAATAAATGATAAAAAGCTACTCTAAAGCGCGAATATTTCGCCAAAGTGGGGTGGCTTTTTTATTAGGCATTGTCTTTTCTTATTTTTTTACTTTTAAAATTTTTCTTTTAATTTTTCCTTTTTTTGTTTTCTTTTATCTTTTAAAAAGAAAAACAATTCCTATTTTAGTTTTTCTCTTAATTTTTTTAAGTTTTTTTGTTGGATTTTTGCGCTTTAAAAGCGCTTGCCGTCTTTTAAATTTTAATCTAAGCAATTTCAACATAAGTAAAGAAAATACTTTTTATATTGTTTTTTCTGAAGAAGCTGAAAATTACCAGAAAATTATTATTAAACCTCCTGATTTTTCCTTTAAAGGCGGAATAATTTATACTGATTTAAGGCCAAAGTACTATAAAGGAGAAGTTATTAGAGTAGAAAAAGGAAAATTTGAGAAAATAGCTAAACCATATTATACCAGTGGCTTATTTATTACTTTTAAATTTTTAAATCCTCAAATAGAAAAAATAAAAAGCGGTAATTTTTATACCAAGTTTGCTATTTTAAAGGAGAAAATTAAAAATATTTTTAATTATTATTTAAAAGAACCCCAAGCTAGCCTTTTAAATAGTTTAGTTTTTGGCAGAAAAGGAAATTTAGAAAAAGAAATAGAAGAAAAGCTCAATTTAAGTGGTCTTTCCCATCTAGTGGCAGTTTCTGGGCTTCATTTAGTACTTTTAACCAAAATTATCATTGATTTTTTAAATAATTTTTCTTTAAAAAGAATTATTAAATATTTTATTTTATTCTTTCTTTTATTAGTTTTTGCTTTTTTGGCAGATTTTACTCCCTCAATTTCTCGCGCTTTGATAATGGCAACACTTTTAATTTTTGCTGAATTAAATTTTAGAATCTACCATCCCTTAAATTCTTTAATTTTGACTCTAATAATAATGGTTTATTTAAATCCCTTTGTTTTATTTTATGATTTTGGCTTTGAACTCTCTTTTTTGGCAACCTTAGGGATAATAACCTTTAGCCCTCTTTTAGGAAAATGGCAATTTTTTGAAAAAGAGATTTTTAAAAAACAGCTGAAAATTTTTAAGGACACCTTTGTGACAACTTCTTCCTCTTTAATTTTAGTTTATCCTTTGATAGTTTTAAAAACCGGAAAAATCACTTTACTTTCTTTAATAAGCAATCTTTTAGTTGTTCCCTTAATTTCTTATATTTTAATCTTTGCTTTAATTTTAATTTTTGTAAGTTTTTTAACCTTGCCTTCGCTCGTTATTGCTTTTATTTTAAATGGATTTTTATCTTATCTTCTTTTAGTTTCTTCATTTTTTAGTTCTTTAAAGCCATTTATTGTTTTTATTCCTTATAAATTAAAATGGCTATTTGTAATTTTTTATTTTCTTATAGCTTTTTATTATGTTAAACTTAAAAAAGAGAAACTATTTTTAGATAAAAATGATTAAATCAAAAAAATTATTTTATCTTTTTTTAGGATTACTCTTATTAAACCTTGTTTTATGGTCAATTATTATTGAGAGAGTCTTTTTTAAAGAAAAGATAGTCTTTTTAGATATTGGTCAAGGAGATAGCGAGATTATTATAAACAAAGGAGGCAATATTTTAATTGATGCTGGTTCAAAAAAAGTAGTAGAGAAAATAGAAAAAGAATTGCCTCTTTTTGAAAAAACGATAGATATTTTTATTTTGTCTCATCCCGATAGAGACCATTTTTTAGGAATTTTTGATATCTTAGAACGTTATAAGATAAGGGCTATTATTTTAAAAGATCTTTCTAAATCAGATTCTTTATATCATCAATTTTTAGAAGAAATAAAGAAAAGAAAAATTTTAGTTTTAGTTCCAAAAGAATCTTTAAAAATTCATTGGCTTAAAAAAGACAATGTTTTAGTTTTTTCTACTGAAAAATTAAAACAAAAATCAACAAGCCAACATTCGCTAATTGCCTTATATCAGTTTAAAAATTTTAATATTTTATTTACTGGTGATATTGATCAATATCTTGAAAAACAGCTAATTCCTATTTTACAAAAAATTGTTAAAAAAATTGATATTTTAAAAGTTGCCCACCACGGCTCAAAAAACTCTTCTTCAAAAGAATTTTTAGAAGCCTTTAAACCTCTTTATGCGGTAATCGAAACTGGATTTAATAATTATGGGCACCCCCACCAAGAAGCAATTGATCGTTTAAAAGGAGTTGGTTCTTTTATTTTTAGAACTGATTTAGATGGTTCAATTGTCTTTTTAGAAAAGAATAACCAGTTGATTTATTTTTTAAAAAAAGATAAAATATAGAAAATAACTGATTTAAAAATTATGAAAAGAATCTGGATAAAAGATGCCCCTTCTTACTTAAATCAAGAAATTACCCTTTTTGGCTGGGTAGATTCAAGAAGGGACCATGGAAAAATTATTTTTATTGATTTAAGAGATAGAACCGGAATAGTCCAATTAGTTTTTACTCCTTTAAACGAAAAAATCTATAAAGAGGTAGACAAATTAAGAGGAGAGTGGGTGATTTCGATAAAGGGAATAGTAAAACAGAGGCCAAAAGAAATGATTAATCCTAAAATTATTACTGGCGAAATAGAAATAGAAGTTAATGATTTAAAGATTTTTTCTTCTTCTCAGACTTTGCCATTTGATATTTCGACTGATGGAAAAGAAATAAAAGAAGAAATTCGTTTAAAGTATCGTTATTTAGATTTAAGAAGACAAAGGTTAAAAGAAAATATTATTGATCGTTTTAAAGTCATTAAATTTATCCGCGACTTTTTATCAGAAAAAGGTTTTATAGAAATTGAAACCCCCCATTTAACTAAATCAACTCCCGAAGGAGCAAGAGATTATGTAGTTCCTTCAAGATTAGAGCCAGGAAAGTTTTACGCTTTGCCTCAGTCTCCTCAACAATATAAACAACTTTTAATGGTTTCTGGTTTTGAAAGATATTTTCAAATTGCCAGATGTTTTCGAGATGAAGATACCAGAGGCGATAGACAACCAGAGTTTACCCAATTAGATTTAGAAATGGATTTTCCTGAAGAAGAAGATATTTTATCTTTAATAGAGAATTTAATGAAAGAAATGGTTGAAAAAATCTTCCCTGAAAAAAGAATCAAAGAATTTCCTTTCCCGCGCTTAAATTACAAAGAAGTGATAGAAAAATATCAGTCAGATAAACCAGATTTAAGAGAAAATAAAAATGACCCAAATGAATTAGCTTTTGCTTTTGTTATAAACTTTCCTTTATTTGAATGGAAAGAAACTGAAAATCGCTGGGATGCGGTTCATCATCCTTTTACCAGACCTAAATTTAATAAAGGAGAAACAATTGAAGAAATAATAGAAAGAATGAAAAAAGAACCCCAGAATATTTTGGCTCATCAATATGATTTAGTTTTAAATGGTTATGAAATAGGCGGCGGTTCTTTAAGAATATCTGAGCCACAATTACTTGAAGCAGTTTTTGAAGTTTTGGGCCATCAAAAAGAAGAAATTTATAAAAAGTTTGGCCACTTACTTGAGGCGTTTTCTTATGGCGTCCCTCCTCATGGCGGCATTGCTTTAGGTCTTGATAGAATTTTAATGATTTTAAAAAATGAGCCATCAATTAGAGAAGTAATTGCTTTTCCAAAAACTGGAGATGGCAGAGACTTAATGATGAATTCTCCTTCTGAAATTGAAGAAAAACAATTAAAAGAATTACATCTTAAAATAGCTAATAACTAAGAATTTAGAATTTGGAATCTAGAATCTGGAATCTGGAAATAAAACTTTTATTGTCATTGCGAGCGAAGCGAAGCAATCTTATAAAAGTATTGAGTATAGAGTATTGGGTATTGAGTATAAAATTTTAAATTCTAAATTTTAAATTTTAAATCAATTTTAAATTTCTCAATTTTCAATTAAATTATTTACTTTTGACTTTTGAATTGTAATTTTGACTTTTGACTTTTGAATTTTGACTTTCTATTGATTGAAATTTAGAATTTGAGATTTAGGATTTTATTATTTTTAATTAAAAATTAAATCATTAAATAATTATTTAAAAATTTAAAAATTAAAAATTATTAGGTTATGGATCCCAAAAAAGAAAAAACATTAGTTTTAATAAAACCAGATGGTGTCCAAAGAGGACTAATCGGAGAAATAATCAAAAGATATGAAAGAACCGGTTTAAAACTGGTTGGTTTGAAGTTTCTAGTCCCTACTGAAGAATTGATAGAAAGACATTATTTAATTGATCCTGATTGGAAAACTAAAGTCGGTAAAAAATCAATTGAGGCTTATCAAATGAAAGGATTAAAACCGCCCTCTTTAAATCCTGAAGAAGTCGGAGAAAGAGTTCTTTTAAATTTAAAAAAATATCTTTCTTCAGGGCCATTAGTGGCAATGGTTTGGCAAGGAATGAATGCAGTTGGAATTGTTAGAAAAGTCACTGGTTCAACTGAACCCTTAATGTCTGATGTTGGTACTATTCGTGGTGATTTTACCATTGATTCCTATGAAGTGGCTGATACTGATGGCCGAGCAGTGAGAAACTTAATTCATGCTTCTTCCTCAGTTTGGGAAGCAGAGAAAGAAATCGAAGTTTGGTTTAAAAAAGAAGAATTAATTGATTATCGTTTAGTTGGTGAATCAATTTTATACGATGTTAATTTAGACGGAATTTTAGAATAAGAATTTAATTTAAGTTTTTTATCATCTAAGTCTCTTTTAAACGGTATCCCAGTTTTCTATAATAATCTCTAACTCCCATTCCTGAAATAACTGCTATTTTTCTAAAGTTAGTTTCTTTTTTAATGATCTTTTCTCCTTCTCTCATTAGTTTCTTTCCTAACCCTTTGTGCTAAACATTGGAATTGTTTTTAATTTTGATCGGGGCGATGATTCCGTGGTGATGAAGTTTTATTACTAAAACTACTTCCTTTAAGTTTTTTAAGTCCATTTCTTAAGTGTCTTTAATCTTAAAAAAACAAAACTTTATTATTTTTTAAAACCTTTAAATGCCCAAAAAAGAAAAATTAAAATTTAAAGATAGAGTTTATAAAATAGTAAAAGGAATTCCTCAAGGTAGGTTTTTAACTTATAAACAAGTTGCTCAACTTGCTGGTTCTAAAATGGCGTGGCGTGCTGTCGGCAATATCTTAAATAAAAATCGAGATCCTAAAGTTCCTTGTCATCGGGTTGTTCGTTCTGATAAAAAAGTTGGTGGTTATAAAAATGGCACAAAAAAGAAAATGGTTCTTTTAAAAAAAGAAGGAATTATTATAAAAAAAGGAAAGGTTTATAGAAGCTAAAATTTGTGCTATAATATTTTTAAAACCAAAAAATAAAGATAAAAAATATGAGAATTAAAATCAATACTAAAAAATGTCTTGGTTGTGGGATGTGTATGAATTTGTGTCCTAAGGTTTTTGAGTTAAAAAATGGAAAATCTAGTATAAAAAAAGATGCCCCTTTAGAAAAACACAAAAATTGTATTAATCAGGCAATCTCTCTTTGTCCTGCTCAAGCTATTAAAGTAGAAAAATCCAAATAAAATTTTTACGGGGCATGGTGTAATGGTAACATACGCGCATGGGGTGCGTGCGATTCTGGGTTCAAGTCCCAGTGCCCCGACTTTTTTAATCAATCGGTTTGTCTCTTTTATGACTATAAATAATTTAAAATCTTTATTTGAAATTATTAGACCAAGATTAAAAAAAATAATAATTTTAATTTTTGTTATTTGGAGTTTAAGTATTTTTGGCTTTGGGAGTTTAATTGGCTGGTTTTTCGGTAGTCAATCGACTTTAGCTAAATTTAAAGAAATTTATCCCAGTGATAGAATTTTAATTATCGCCCCACATATTGATGATGAAATTATAAGTAGCGCTGGTTTAATTCAAGAAGCTTTAAAAAAAGGGGCAAAAATAAAAATTGTTTATTTAACAAATGGAGACAATAATTATCTTTCGGTAATTTCAAAAAATAAAAGTTTTAAAGAAAACCCCAATGATTTTATTAAATTAGGCCAAAAAAGAATCGAAGAAGCAAAAGAAGCAACAGCGGTTTTGGGTCTTAAAGCTGAGGATTTAATTTTTTTAGGTTATCCTGATGGTGGTTTAAAAAATCTTTTAAGAGAGAATTTTTTAATTCCCTATACTCACAAGGCTTCTAAATTAAATTACAACCCTTATTCTGGAACTTATAAAGAAAAACAGCTTTATAAAGGAATTAATCTTTTTAATGATTTAAAAGAAATTATTACTGACTTTAAACCAACAATAATAATTCTGCCTCATCCCCGAGATATCAATCCTGACCATTCAGCTGGCTATTATTTTACCTTAAGCGTTTTAGAAGAGGTTGAGGAAAGGGTAGTTCTTTTTGCTTATTTGGTTCACTATAAAAACTATCCTTTAGAAAAAGGATTACATCAAGATAAATTAATTTATCCTCCGAATAAACTTTTTTCAAAAGAAGGATGGTTGAGTCTGAATTTAGACGAGACAGAAATTCAAAAAAAACTAGAAGCTTTATCAAAAAACAAAACTCAGCTTTATTATTACCCTGGTGGCGGGAGGGGTTATTTAGAAAGTTTTGTAAGACAAAATGAAATTTTTGAGGAAATTTCTTATCGTTATTAAAAATAAATTGTTATGAATACTTTAGAATATGCCCCAAAAGAAAAAGAAGAAATTTTCAAGATATTAAATACCTCGGAGAAAGGAATTAGAGAAAAAGACCTTCTTTCTTTATATCAAAAATTCGGTTTAAACGAAGTAAAAGTTAAAGAAGTGAGGGTAATTGATATTTTATTTCGGCAATTTAAATCTGCCTTTTTTTATCTTCTTTTTATTGCTTCTTTTATTGCTTTTTTTCTTAATCAAAGAATTGAAGCGCTTTTAATTATTATTTTTGCTTCAATCAATGTTTTTTTTGGTTTTTTCGAGGAATACCGATTAGAAAAGACCATTAAGGCTTTAAAAAAATATTTAGAAACCAAAACAAGGGTAATAAGAGATGGTAAGATAGAAACTATTGAAAGTAAATTTTTAGTAAAAGGAGATATTGTTATTTTAGAGGCGGGCGATATTGTACCAGCAGATTTAAGAATTATTGAAGCCAATAATTTGGCGATTGATGAGTCTGTTTTTACTGGCGAATCTCAACCAGTTGTTAAAACCGCTCAAAAGTTAGAAAATGTTAAAACAATTTTTGAAGCAAAAAACATTGCTTTTTCTAAAACTCAGGTAGTTTTAGGAGAAGGGAAAGGGGTGGTAGTAAATACTTTAAAGGATTCAGAATTTGGAAAAATTGCTAAAATAGGTTCTTCTATTGTCAAGCCGAGTTCTTATGAAAAAGAAATTATCAGTTTTTCTAAAATTATTTTAAGGACAGTTTTAATTACTATCTTTATTATCTTTCTTTTAAATTTGATTTTAAAAAGACAAGAAAATTTAAGTTACTATATAATTTTTTGTTTGGCTTTGATTGTTGGGATTATCCCTGAAGCTTTACCAGTAGTGGTTTCTGCTTCTTTAGCAAAAGGAGCTTTAAAACTTTTAAAAAAGAAAGTGGTAGTTAAAAGACTCTCGGCAATTAGTGATTTGGGAAATATGGAGGTTTTGTGCACTGATAAAACCGGTACTTTGACAGAAAATAAACTTCAAGTAGATAAAGTTTTTTCTAAAGATAAAAATTTGTGTCTTTTTTATGCTCTTTTAGTTTCTCCGATTTTAAAAAAAGAAACTTTCACAAACCCAATTGACCGCGCCATTTTTAAAGCTTTAAAAGAAAATTATTCTCTTTATGGTTTTAAATTAATTAAGGAAGAGCCTTTTAATTTTGAAAAATTTAAAAGTACTGTTATTATCGAAACCCCTCAAAATAAAAAAATTTTAATTAGCCGAGGAATTAGTGAATCTCTTTTAAAAGAATGTAATTATTTTAATAATGGTTTAAGCAAAGAAGAAATTCTAAAAGAAATTAAAGAAATAGAAAAAGAAGGTAAAAGGGTAGTAGTTGTTGCCTATAAAGAAATTGAAAAGATTAGAGAGATAGATGACAATGATTTAACTTTTTTGGGCTATATCTCTTTTATCGACCCCTTGAAAGAAACAGCTTTATCTTCTATAAAGTTAGCTAAAAAACTAAATGTTCAGGTAAAAATTATTACTGGAGATAGCAAAGAGGTTAGTGGTAAGTTGGCTTATGATATTGGTTTGATTAATAATCCTTCTGAAGTTATTTCAGAAGAAGAGTTATTAAATAATAACGAAGAAGAATTCCTTAAAAATTGCGAGAAGTATGGGGTATTTTCTCGCATTACGCCAGAGATGAAATTTAGAATTATTAAAGCGCTTCAAAAGAAATATGAGGTAGGATTTTTAGGAGAAGGAGTAAATGATGTTTTGGCTTTAAAAGTAGCTAATGTCGGAATTGCGGTTAAAAACGCGGTTGATATTTCAAAAGAGGCAAGTGATATTTTACTTTTAGAAAATGATTTAAAGGTAATTATGGAGGGAATTAAAGAGGGAAGAACTATTTTTTCAAATATTAATAAATACCTAAAATGCGCCCTTTCTTCTAATTTTGGGAATTTTTACTCGATTGCTTTAATGTCTTTATTTTTACCATTTTTACCAATGCTTCCTTATCAAATTCTTTTAGAAAATATTTTATCCGATGCCCCTCTTATTTCAGTTTCTACTGATAATGTTGATATAGAAGAATTAAGAAAGCCAAAAGTTTATACAATTTCAAAAATCTTTCCTTATATTTTAATTTTAGCTTTAATAAGCTCTGTTTTTGATTTTATTTTTATTTCGGTTTTTTATTTTATTTTAAAAAATCCAGCCGCTGTTGTTAGAACTTTATGGTTTGTTTTTAGTTTATTAACAGAAATGGTTTTAATTTATTCGGTAAGAACAAGAAACCTTTTCTATAAAGCCATTAGACCTTCAAATATTTTAAGAAACTCAATCATTTTTGTTTCTTTTATTACTTTACTTTTACCATATCTTAGTTTTAGCCAAAGACTTTTATCTTTTACTGCCTTAAATATTCAATCTTTAATAATTCTTTTTCTTTTAGTTGCTTTCTACCTTCTAAGTAACGAAACTTTAAAAAAGTTTTATTTTAGAAAAGAGAGAAAATGTTTAAAAAAGAATTGATTAAAATTTAAATTATTATTTTTACTTTTTTCTTTTTGATAAAAACGAAGGAATTTAAAGATAATATCAGCCAAATTATTTTTTATATAATACTCGTAGAAAGATTCAGATTTTTTTAAAAAATCGCTTAGATTTTTTATTTTTAATTTTCTACACCCATCTCGGTAGAAAAAACTTTTTTTTAATAGTAGTTGGAAATCCTTTTCGTTTTTGCACGGAAAAAGTTTCATAAATTTTTGGTAGTCAATGTTTTTTTGCTTCTTTTTAAAGTTAAGGTAAGTATATATTAATTCTTCCCTGAGTAAATTATAGGGGTTTTTGCTATAGCGCGCTTTTCTTAGTTGAGAACTTAGTTTAACAATTAAAGAGGAGGAAGAGGGAAACTTTTTTATAAATTTTTCTACTAACGGATTTATAAAATAGTGTAAAAACTCGTGTTCGATTATCTCAGGGTGGTATTTTTCAGAACTTATAACTATTATTTTTTTTTCTAATAAAAGCACCATCGAGGGTGCCTGAAAAGGGAAGTAGTTGAAAGGAGTAATGGTAATTTTTAAATTTTTTCCCTCTTTAAAATTGAAAAATTCTAAATCCTTTTTTAGCGTCTTTTTTAAGAGATTTAAATTCTCTTTTTTTGTTTGAATATCATTTTTTAGAGTTTTTTCTAGAATATTTAAGAAAGAAGGAGATTTTTTTAGTTGTGAATCTATAAGAGAGAGGGCCTCAATCTCCTTATTTTTAATTTCTTTAAAATAAGTGAAAATGTTTCTTTTTTCTTTTTTAATAAACTTTTTAATTTCTTTTTCTTTAGAAGGGTGTCTATAGAGTAAAGCAAAATACCCTAAAGTAGATTCTCCTATTTCCTTTCTAAATTTAGTAAAAATCCAATCAAAAAATTCTTTAGTTTTTAAAGGAAGGCCATTTTTTAGAAAGTAATTTTCAGTAATTTTTGTCACTTTTGAAGGTAAATATCTTCTATAGAGCCCTTTTAGCGACTCCTTATATTCCTTATATAAAGTAAAATAGCCAAACAAAGCAAGATATAAAAGAAAAATGCCCGGCTCTTTTTTAACAACTATCCTCATATTGTTTCAATTCTACCATATTTGATATTTTCGTTAAAGAAATATATTCAGTTGTTTTGTTAAATTTTTTAAAAATTGATATAATAAAATATCTTTAAAAACTTAAAATAAAATTATGAACGAATCTTTCATTTTAAATCCCTGGTTTATTTTAATTCTTTTATATACCATTCCTTTAAAGGGGGTTGCTTTATGGAGGGCAGCAAAAAATAATCATAAGTGGTGGTTTGTTGCGCTTTTAATTTTAAATACTTTAGGACTTTTAGAACTTTTGTATATTTTTGTTTTTAGTAAAAAAGAAAACGAATGAGAAAACGGTTACTAAGAAAATTTTATATTAGACCAACTTTAAAAGTGGCCCAAGAGCTTTTAGGTAAATATCTTGTAAGAAAAATAGGAAGAAAAAAGATTATTGGGAAAATTATAGAAACAGAAGCTTATATCGGTCCAAAAGATAAAGCTTCTCATGCCTATAAAGGTAAAATAACTAAAAGAAATAAAGCCGAATACTTAATCGGTGGCCATATTTATATTTATTTAGTTTATGGGATGTATTATCAATTAAATATCTCAACTTATAAAGAAGGAAAGCCAGAGTGTGTCTTAATTAGGGCAGTTGAGCCAATCATCAAATTTAAAAACAAGAAAGAAAAGAAAAAAATTTTAAAATTAGCAGATGGTCCCGGAAAAGTTTGTCGCTTTTTTAAATTAGATAAATCTTTTTATGGTGAAGATTTAACGAAAAGCAAAAGAATTTGGCTGGAAGATTGGGGAGTTAAGATTAAAAAAAACCAAATAAAAAGAACAGCTCGCATTGGCATTGATTATGCTGGTCCTTATTGGAGTAAAATAAAATGGCGATTTGTGTTAAAATAATAAAAATTAAAATATGAAAAAAATCATTTATTTTCTTACCATTGCTTTAATTGTTTTTTTAATTTTTGGTTTTTTTATTAAAAAAATAAACCAGAAGAATGAAAAACTTTTAAAAGTCTCTCTTTACTATTACAACCCAGAAAAAGATAAAGACGAAAGTGGAAATATCAAATGCTCTAAAGACGGTTTAGTAAAAATAGAAAGATTTATTCCTTTCTCTCAGACTCCCATAAAAGATACCTTAGAACTTTTATTAAAAGGAAAAGAAAATTTAACTGAAAAAGAAATCTCTTCGGGAATTACTACTGAATTTCCGTTAGAAGGATTAAAAGTAAAATCAATAAATTTAAAAGATGACGGAACTTTGGTTTTAGAATTTGAAGACCCTTTAAATAAGACAGTTGGTGGTTCTTGCCGGGTTGGAATCTTATGGTTTCAAATTGAGGAAACTTTAAAACAATTTCCCCAAGTAAAAAGAGTGACTTTTATTCCTGAAGAACTTTTCCAACCTTAAAATACTTTTTAAAAGATAAAAAGAAAAATTTTAGCTTCTTGAAAAACTAGAAAATTTTGCTATAATTTTTTTGGTCGAAAAAATAAATTATAAAATTAATAAAAAACTATGGCTATTATTCCTTATAAATCCTTTTTTGATTTGGACCGCTTCTTTGAGGACGAGGATTGGTTTTTACCAGTAATTTCAAAAGGTAAATTCTTTCCAGAAATGGATTTATATGAGACTGATAAGGAAATAGTAGCCGAAATTAATGCTCCGGGAATTGATCCAGAAAAAACAGAAATAGTTATTGAGAATGGCATTTTATCAGTAAAGGGAGAAGGAGAGGAAAAGAAAGAAGAGAAAAAGAAAGATTACTTAAGAAAAGAAATTAGCCACCGTTCTTTTTATCGAAGCGTGAGATTACCAGTCGAGGTTGATGAAAACAAAGTCGAGGCTACCTATGAAAAGGGAATTTTAAAGATTACAATGCCAAAGAAAGAAGCGGCCAAACAAAAAGGGAAAAAGATTCAAATTAAAGCAAAATAAAAAATAAAACTCCGCCTTTGCAAAAAAGGCGGAGTTTTGTTATGATAAAGGTATAAAATTATGATTACTTATGATGATTTTAAAAAATTAGATATAAGAATTGCTAAAATTCTTAATGCTATCAGAATAGAAAATTCTGATAAATTAATAAAATTACAGATTTCTTTAGGCGATACAGAAAGACAAATTGTCGCTGGCATTGGCAAACACTATCAACCAGAAGAATTAATTGGTAAATTAATAGTAGTAGTTAGTAATTTAGAACCTAAAAAATTATTAGGGGAGGAAAGTAATGGTATGCTTTTAGCTGCTTCTAATGAAGAGGAATTAGCTCTTTTAGTTCCTGATAAAGATATCACTCCTGGCTCTATTGTAAAATAGAATTTATTTATGATTTAAGATGATGCTGTTGTTCTATGAGGTTTAATTTATAATATTATTAAAGGTCGATAAAAATTAACATCTTTTAAACATATGCTTAATCTATATCATTCTAGACCTAAAGGTGTTGTTCCTGTGATTCTTCTTATTATAGGTATTGTAGCAGTATTAGCAGTAGGAACAGGAATCGTAATATATACTATTCAAAACAAAGAAGGTGGTTTGTTAAATATGGTTCCTACTAATAAGAATATATCTATTAATAATAAGAATCAGGATCAACGACTTTCTCGTAATGAGAATCAAGCATCTACTAATCAACAGCCTTCTACTTACGAGAATCAGCCATCTCCTAATACTGAAACTAAAGAGAATAAACCAGAAGAATGGTATTTTGAACCATTTAGTGTTTGGGAAAATGAAACCTCTCATTATAAATGGGGTTTTAGAGATACTAGAACCGATAAAATAGTTATTGAACCTAAATACGATTTAACCACTCCCTTTCATGAAGGTCTGGCGGCAGTTAGAATTAATTATAAGTGGGGTTTTATTGATAAAACTGGTAAATGGATTATTGAACCTAAATATGATGATGTAGGAGCTTTTTCCGGAGGTGTGGCAGCAGTTGAAATTAATAATAAATCTTATTGCATTAATACCAAAGGTGAAATTATAAAGAAAGTTGAATATATGGAAGATTGCCACCCTTAACTATTATTCAAAGAAATTTTAAAGATTAATTTAATTATTTAGTTTAGAGCTTAATTTATTGTTATAGTAGTTATATTTAACATAAAGTTTATTTTTTAATAATAATCAAAAGCTGAAAACAAGTTTTAATCTAATATTAAAGTTATGAATAATTTTTATCATTCTAAACCTAAAGGTGTAATTTCTTTGATTCTTATTATAGGTATTGTAGCAGTATTAGCAGCAGGAACAGGAATCGTAATATATACTATTCAAAACAAAGAAGGTGGTTTGTTAAATATTTTTTCTACTAATAATAAAACCCAAGAAAACCAACAAGAAGAGTGGTATTTTCACCCATTTAAATCTTCTGATGGTAAATGGGGTTATAAAGATGTTAGGGTTAATAAAATAGTGATTGAGCCTCAATATGATGAGGCAACAGAATTTTATGAAGGTTTAGCAGCAGTTAGAATTAATGGTAAATGGGGTTTTATTGATAAAACAGGGAAAATAGTGGTTAAACCTCAATATGATCGGGTAGAAAACTTTTATGAAGGTGTAGCAGCAGTTGAAATTAAAAATAAATGGGGCTTTATTGATAAAACAGGAAAAATAGTAATTGAACCTCAATATGATGGGGTAGGAGATTTTCATGAAGGTTTAGCAGCAGTTAGAATTAATGGTCAATGGGGCTTTATTGATAAAAAAGGGAGATTGGTAATTGATCCTCAATATGATGGGGTAAGAGATTTTCATGAAGGTTTAGCAGCAGTTAGAATTAATGATAAATGGGGATATATTGATAAAACAGGGAAAATAGTCATTGAGTCAAAATATGACGAAGCAGGAGATTTTCAGGAAGGTTTAGCAGTAGTTTATATTAATGATAAATGGGAATATATTGATAAAACAGGAAAAATAGTCATCAAATTTCAATATGATTTGGTAAATGGTTTTTATGAAGGTCTAGCAGCAGTTAGAATTAATGATAAATGGGAATATATTGATAAAACAGGGAAAATAGTCATTGAGTCAAAATATGACAGAGCAGAAGATTTTCATGAAGGTCTAGCAGCAGTTAGAATTAATGATAAATGGGGCTTTATTGATAAAACAGGAAAAATAGTAATTGAACCTCAATATGATTATGTAGGAGATTTTCATGAAGGTCTAGCAGCAGTTTCTACAGTAGTTTATATTAATGATAAATGGGGATATATTAAATGGGGATATATTGATAAAACAGGAAAAATAGTGATTGGGTTTCAATATGATAGTGTAAGAGATTTTGAAGAAGGTTTAGCAATAGTTAGCATTAATGATAAGTATGGTGTTATTGATAAAACTGGCAAATGGATTATTGAACCCAAATATGATATTTTGACATATTTTGATAGAGGCGTTGCTGAAGTTAAAGTAAATAATGAATTTTATTGCATTAATCAAAAAGGCGAAATTATAGAGGGAGTGCGTTGTTTTTAATAATTAATAGGAATTGAAAGCCAGGGGATGCTAGTTTTGGCTTCAAATGAAAATAATTTATCTTTAATTATTGAAGATGAAGAAATTGAAAACAGAACTTAAATTAATTAAAAAATATGATAAAAAGAGAAGAAGCCTTAGAAATTTTAAATAAAAATATCTTAAATCAAAATTTAAGAAAGCATTGTTTGGCAGTGGAAGCAATCATGAGAGGATTGGCGCGGCATTTTAATGAAGATGAAGAAAAGTGGGGACTTTTAGGCCTTCTTCATGATATTGATTATGAAACGACAAAAGATAATCCAGAAAAACATTCTTTAATAGGAAGCGAAATGTTAAAAGATTTAGGTTTTGAAGAAGATTTTGTAAAAGCGGTTGCCTCTCATAATGAAATTCATAATCTCCCGCTTGAAACAAAAATGGCTAAAGCTTTATTTGTTTCAGATCCTTTATCTGGGTTAATTGTTGCGGCTACTTTGGTTTTACCATCTAAAAAAATAAATGATTTAACAGTAGAAAACGTTTTAAATCGTTTCAAAGAAAAAGCATTTGCCAAGGGCGCTAATCGTGAACATATAAAAAAATGCGAGGAACTTTTAAACTTATCACTTGAAAAATTCATTGAGATAGCTTTAAATTCAATGAAAGAAATTGCTAGTGACTTGGGATTATAATAAAATTTAAAAATAAATTTTATGATTACTTTAAAAGAAGTTAACAATAACAAACAAATTTTAGAATTTATTAAAAAAAGCGATGAGAGCCTTAAACAAATAGGTTATACTGAACACGGTTTAAAACACTCTCAATTAGTATCAGACAGAGCTAGAACAATCGCAAAAGAATTAGGTTATTCAAAAGAAATTCAAGAAATGGCAGCGGTGAGTGGTTTTTGTCACGATATGGCTAATTTCTTGGGCAGAAAACAGCATCATTATTTGGGTTCTTTGTTGTTTTATGCTACTTTTAAAGATAAATATTCAATTAAGGAATTAATTCCTATTATGCAAGCAATTGCTAGCCACGATAAAGATGAATTAGATCAAGATGAAGTAGAAATAGTAAATGAAGTGACAGCAATTTTAATTTTAGCAGATAAATCAGATGTCCGTCGCTCCCGGGTGTTAAAGTCAGATAGACAAAGCTTAAAAGAAGATATCCATGCGCGAGTTAATTATGCGACTAAACAAAGTAAAATTAGTATTAATAAGAAACAAAAAAGAATTAATTTAACTTTAACAATTGATACAAAAATTACCCCAATTATGGAATATTTTGAAATTTTCACCCAAAGAATGGTTTATTGCCGCAAAGCCGCTGATTATTTAGGTTATCGCTTTGGTTTAAAAATTAATAACTTTACTTTATTATGAAAAAGTTGGTGTTAAATCAAAGAGAAAAAGTGAAAAAGATAAAGATTCTAAGGCCAAGCCGTTTAAAATGTGAATCTCATAAGTATCATTTTAAAAAAGCTAAATCAACAAAAGCTAAAAAAGCTAAAAAATAATGCTTAAATTATTAAAAAAATTTGATAAAGAACTTTTTAATTTAGTTTCAAAAGAAATTAAAAGACAAAAAGAAACAATTGATTTAATTGCTTCAGAAAATATTGTTCCAGAAGTTGTTTTAGAAGTTTTAGGTTCGCCTTTAGTTAATAAATATTCAGAAGGATACCCTTTCAAACGCTATTATCCAGGGAATTTTTATTATGATCAAATAGAAATTTTAGCCCAAAAAAGAGCTTTAAAAGCTTTTAATTTAAAAGAAAACGAGTGGGCAGTAAATGTTCAACCTTATTCTGGTTCACCTGCTAATTTAGAAGTTTATAATGCCTTGCTTAATCCCAATGATACTTTAATGGGAATGAGTCTTAATTCAGGCGGACATTTAACTCATGGCCATTTTATAAATTTTTCCGGAAAAATTTATAAAGCCATTCAATATGGTTTAAACCCCAAAACAGAATTAATTGATTATTTTGAAGTAGAAAAATTAGCTAAAAAATATAAACCAAAAATTATTGTTTGCGGCACAACTTCTTATCCTCGAAAAATAGATTTTCAAAAATTTGCCGCGATTGCCAAAAAAGTTAATGCCTATCTAATAGCTGATATTTCCCATATTGCTGGACTAATTTTGGCTGGCCTTCATCCTAATCCTTTTAAATATTGTGATATTGTGACAACAACTACTCATAAAACTTTAAGGGGTCCGCGTGGCGCTTTAATTTTTATAAACAAAAAATCAAAAATTGCCCAAAAACAAAAAGTTGATTTAGAAGTTTTAATTAATAAATCTGTTTTTCCTCAGATGCAGGGAGGGCCACATAATAATGTCACAGCCTCAATTGCTTTAATGTTTAAATTAGCTAAGCAAAAAAGTTTTAAAAATTATCAACTCCAAATTATTAAAAATAGTAAAACTTTAGCCGAAGAATTAAAAAAATATGGTTTTCGTTTAGTTTCAAATGGCACTGATAATCATTTAATGGTTGTTGATTTAAAAAATTTTGGAATTGATGGGATTGAGGCAGAAAAAATTTTAGAAAAAGCCAATATTTTAGCTAATCGCAATGTTGTATTAGGAGATTTAAAACCTTTTAGACCCTCAGGGATTCGAATTGGCACCCCAACAGTCACCTCGAGAGGAATGAAAGAAAAAGAAATGAAAATTATTGCTCAATTTATTTATCGATTACTTGTTAAAAAAGAAAAGCCAGAAGAAATTAAAAAAGAAGTTTTAAGATTTTTAAAAAAATTTCCAATTTATGAAAATTACTAAAAATAAACCAAAAATTGCTATTGTTTTCGGTGCCAGGCCAACTTTCATTAAAATGTCTCCTTTAATTAAAGCTCTTTTAAAAGAAAGAGCGAATTTTTTTATAGTTCATACCGGTCAGCACTATTCAAAAGAATTAGATAAAATTTTTTTTGAAGAACTTAAAATTTTAAAGCCTAAATATAATTTAAAAATTGGTTCTGGCTCTCACGCTTATCAAACCGGTTTAGGGCTTATAAAGTTAGAAGAAGTATTTTTAAAAGAAAAACCACAATTAGTTTTAGTTTATGGTGATACTAATTCAATGCTTGCTGCCGCTTTAGCTGCTTCAAAACTTCACCTTCCTTTAGCCCATATTGAAGCCGGCCTTCGTTCTTATGATAGGTTAATGCCAGAAGAAATTAATCGAGTATTGGCTGATCATTTAGCTGATTATTTATTTCCTCCAACAAATAAAGCAAAAGAAAATCTTTTAAAAGAGGGGATAGCTAAAAAGAAAATTTTTGTTGTCGGTAATTTAATCGTTGACGCTGTTTTAAGTAATTTAAAAATTGCCAGAAAATACGATAAAGTTTTAAAAGATTTAAAAATAGAAAAAGGAAAATATTTTTTAACAACTTTTCACCGGCAAGAAAATGTTGATTTTAAAGAAAAATTAGAAGGAATTTTAAAAGGGTTAGAGTTAGTTTTTAAAAATTATAAATTGCCAATTGTTTATCCTATTCATCCTCGCACCTTAAAAATGATTCAAAAATTTAAATTGACTGTCCCTTCTGGCATTAAAATTATTAAACCATTAGGCTATTTTGAATTTTTAAATTTGTTGACGAATGCCAAATTGGTTTTAACTGATTCTGGCGGCATTCAAGAAGAGGCTTGTATTTTAAAAATTCCTTGCGTGACTTTAAGAGAAAATACCGAAAGGCCAGAAACCTTAAAAGTAAAAAGTAATATTTTATCAGGAACAAATCCTTTAAAGATTTTAAAAGGAGTTAAATTGATGTTAAAAAGAAAAAGAAATTGGAAAAATCCTTTTGGTGATGGAAAAACTTCTTTAAAAATTATAAAGATTTTAAAGAAAGAAGGATTTTTGATATAATAAAAGAAGATTAAAGATTTTAAAAAATAAAAAATTAAAAGATAAAAAAATGGAAAACTTTGTTATTGGTGATGAAATTGCTTTTAAAATAAGTAAATTTTTAAAATGGCAATATCTTAAAATAGAAGAGAGAATTTTTCCTGATGGAGAAATTTTGCCAAAAATTGAAAAAGAGCCAAAAATAAATGAGGCGATTTTGGTTTTTCAAAAGAAAAAAGAAGAAAATGTTAATTCTTATTTGATTAAATTTATTCTTCTTTCTAAAAAGTTAAAAGAAATTTCTAAAAAAGTAATTGGCATTCTTCCTTATTATCCTTATAGCCGGCAAGATGCTGTTTTTTTAGAGGGCGAACCGATTTCTTCTTTATATCTTGCCGAAATATTAGAAAAGAATTTGGATATTTTTATCACTTGTAATTTACACGAGCACCGAAAAAGAATTGCTAATTTATTTAAAATCCCTGCTTATAATTTTTCTTTATTTCCTTATTTATCAGAGTTTTTTAGGGATTTTGATTTTTTAAAGACGATCGTTGTTGGTCCAGATAGAGAGTCAAAAGAATTTGTTGACGATTTCTGTTTTAAAATAAATTTTAAAAAATATATTTTTATAAAACAAAGAAATGTTAAAACCGGCGAGATTGAATTTTTAGAAACTGATTTTGATTTTAAAGATAAAGAAATAATTTTAATTGACGATATTTTATCAACTGGCAAAACTTTATATAAATTAGGAGAAAAGATAAAAGAAAAAGGAGCAAAATCTTTAAGCTTTGGAGTGATTCATTTAATTGATGAAAAAGGAATAGAATTACTTAATGAGTTAAAGCCAAAAAGAATTATCACTACTAATACTTTAGAAAACAATCTTTATAAATTAGATATTAGCGAACCTTTGGCCCAATTTTTAAAAGAAAAGGTACTTTTTAAATAAATTATGGAAGAAAAAAATAATAGCTTCTTTTTAAAAGCAAAACATTTAGATATTAAAACTGGTCATCCCTGGGTAGTAGTGATTTCTGAAGAAGATGCAAAAGTTTATGGCATTCGGCCAGGGGATGATTTAATTTTGAAATGGAATCATAAAAGAACTCAAGTAAGCGTTGATTTGACAAAAGAATTGGTATTTAAAGGAGAAATCGGCTTATTTAAGGATATTATAGAAAGATATGCTATTCAAGAAGGCGAAATTTTAGAATTAACTTTGGCTTCACCACCGCCATCACTTGAAAGTATCAGAAAAAAACTTTTAGGCAAAAAATTAACTTATGAGGAAATAAAAGGAATTATTCAAGATATTGTGAGTTACCGCTTAGACGATATTCAAATTGCTTTTTTTATTACTTCGGCTTTTCAAAAAAATGGTTTTTCAAAAGAAGAGATCTATTATTTAACCAAAGCAATGGCTGAAACCGGGGAGATGGTTTATTGGAATAAAGAAGTAGTGGCTGATAAACATTCAATTGGAGGATTACCAGGAAATCGCACTACCCCGCTTGTTGTTTCAATTGTTTCTAGTTTAGGAATTTTAATTCCAAAAACTTCTTCTCGAGCAGTCACTTCTGAGGCAGGCACTGCTGATGTAATTGAGACTATTTCTCCAGTAGAATTTTCTTTAGAAAAAATTAAAAAAATTGTTAAAGAGGCAAATGCTTGTTTAGTTTGGGGTGGTTCTTTAAAATTAGCGCCAGCTGATGACCGAATTTTGAGAGTAAGTTATGAATTAGGAATTGAGCCATTTTCTAAAATGATTGTCTCGATTATGGCAAAGAAAGTGGCAATGGGTGCAACCCATTTAGTAATCGATATGCCAATTGGTGAAGGAACTAAAATCTCAAATTTTTGCGAGGCAAAAAAAGTGAAAAAAACTTTTTTGTATTTAGCAAAAAGATTTAATATCAAAGCAAGAGTAATTATTGAAAAAGTAGCTGGCCCAATTGGCAGGGGAATTGGACCAGCTCTTGAAATAAGAGATGTTTTAAAAGTTTTAGAGCAAACTCCAGATAGACCTTTAGATTTAGAAAAAAGAGCCATAAAATTAGCCGGCACCCTTTTAGAATTAACAAAAAAAGCAAAAACCGGTAATGGTGAGAAAATGGCTTTAAACCAATTAAAAAACGGCGAAGCCTTAAGCCAGTTTCAAAAAATCATTGAAGCGCAACAAGGAATAAAATTTATCACTTATGAAAAAGTGCCTTTAGGAGAATTTTCTTATGAATTTAAATCAGAAAAAGAAGGAATTGTTTCAAAAATTAATCTCAAAGAATTAATTAGAATAGCGCGTCTTTTAGGCTCTCCTTCTACTAAACAAGCAGGAATTTATTTAAACAAAACCATTAAAGAAAAAGTCTTAAAAGGCGATACTTTATTTACTTTATATTCAACTAGTTCTCAGCGATTAAATTTGGTATTAGAAGAATTAAAACAAATACCTTTGTATCAAATTAACTAAATTTATGGATAAAGAATCAAAAAAAGTTGTAAAAACTTTTGGTTTTGCCTCTTTTTTTAATGATTTAGGTTCAGAAATGGCTTATCCGATTTTACCTCTTTTTGCAAGAGAAGTTTTAAAAGCCAAGATGCAAGAGGTAGGAATCATTGATGGATTGGCAGAATCAACAATTGCCATTTCCCAGGCTTTATCAGGTTTTATTAGCGATAAAATCAAAAAAAGAAAAATTTTTATTTGGTTAGGTTATTTAGTTTCAGGAATAGGGAGATTGGGTTATGCTTTTTCTTTTTATTGGCAGACACTTGTAGGATTTAGAATTTTAAACAATTTTGGAAAAATAAGAGAAGCGCCAAGAGATGCTTTTGTTTCTGATGTTTCTTTAAATAATAACCGGGCAAGAAATTTTGGTATTTTAAGGATGATGGATAATTTGGGGGCTTTTTTAGGAATTTTGATTTGTATTTTACTTTTTAAATATTTAGGCTATCGAAAAATTTTTCTTTTGGCAGCCATTCCTTCTTTAATTTCTGCGATTTTGGTTTTAATTTTTATTAAAGAAAGTCCCCATCTTTATTCAAAAGATAATGACAATTTTCATTTAAATCATTTATCAAAAAATTATAAGAAATTTTTATTAGTCGGCGTTCTTTTTGCTTTAGCTTCTTTTAGTTATTCCTTTCTTTTAATATTTGTAAAAGAAGCTGGTTTTAAAGAAATTTATGTTCCTTTTTTATATCTTTTGTTTATTTTAATTACTTCTTTATCTTCAATTCCTTTTGGCAAATTAGCTGATAAAATTGGAAGAAAAAGGGTTTTAGCCATTTCTTTTGTTTTCTGGGGATTTGTTTGTTTAAGTTTTCTTTTAATAAAAAACCCAATATTTTTTATTATTCCTTTTATTTTTTATGGTCTTTCAAAAGGAGCCCAAGAGCCAGCAGAAAGAGCCTTTGTTTCTGAAATTTCTCCCAAAGATTATAAAACCAGTGGCTTGGGAATTTATAAAATGACAACCGGTTTGTGCGCCCTACCTTCTTATTTTATTGCCGGTTTTTTATGGGATAAAGTTAATAGATTTTTACCTTTTTATTTAGGATTAATTTTAACAATCATTTCTTTAATTTTACTTTTATTTATTAAAGAAAAAACGAGCTAAAATGAATTTAATTTTTCAAAGTATTTTTTTAGGAATCGTTCAGGGATTAACAGAGTTTTTGCCAATTTCGAGCTCTGCTCATTTGGTATTTTTCCAACAATTTTTTCCTTTAATTAAAGAATTTGCTATTCAATTTGATTTAATTTTTCATTTAGGGACTCTTTTTGCTTTAATTGTTTTTTTCTTTAGGGATTTAAAAGAAATTTTAAAAGCAAAAGATTTAATTTTAAATATTATAATTGCAACCATTATTAGCGCCATTTTAATTTTTCCTTTTAAAAATTTAGTCGAAAAAGCTTTTAATAATTATAAATTAGCTGGTTTAATGCTTTTTTTGACTTCTTTGTTTTTATTTCTTGCTTCTTATAAAAAAAATAATTTAAAAGAAAAAATTAGTTTTAAAAATTCTTTAATTATCGGATTTTTTCAGGCTTTTGCAGTTTTACCGGGAATTTCTCGTTCAGGAATAACTATTTCCTCAGGAATTTTATCTGGCCTTAATTCAAAAATCGCTACTAAATTTTCTTTTTTATTAGCTATTCCTTTAATTTTTGGCGCCTTTCTTTTAGAGATAAAAGATTTTTCTTTAATTTCTCATCATTTGATTATTCCTTTAATTTTTGGCTTTTTCTTTTCTTTTCTTTTTGGCTTACTCTCTTTAAAACTTTTAACAAAAATTCTTTCTTTAAATCAGAAAAAACTAATTTATTTTGCTTTATATTGTTTAATTTTTGGCATCATAATTGTTTTTATAGTATAATAAAATAAAGTTATTTTATCTTTATGATTTCCTACGGCATTGCTACTTTTGGTTTAGACGAAGGAAAGTGCCCAAAATGGCTTTTTGAGCGGATGGTGAAGCTATCAAGAAAAGTTATTTATTTAATGGCAAAAGAATATTCTTCAGAAGAGATTATTAAAAGATTAGCAGATCCTAGTTGGTTTCAATCTTTAGGCACAGTGTTAGCTTTTGATTGGAATTCTTCTGGTTTAACTACCATTTTAACTGCCGCTTTAAAAGAAGCAATTAGAGGAGATGAAAAAGATTTGGGAATTTTTATTTGTGGTGGCAAAGGAAAAACCTCTAAAAAAACTCCAGACGAGATTTTGGCTTGGGGTAATGTTTTAGGATTTGATTTAGAAAAAGCAAAAAGTTTAGTCTATAACTCAAAAATGGCGGCTAAAGTTGATAGCGCTTTAATTCAAGATGGCTTTCAAATTTATCATCATACTTTTATTTTTTCTAAAAATGGTTCTTGGGCAGTGATTCAACAGGGGATGAATACCAAAAATCAAACCGCTCGCCGTTATCATTGGTATTCTGATTCTTTAAAATTCCATTCTCCTTTAACTGGTTCAAAAAAATTAGTTTTAGAACCACATTTAGGAGTGATTAGTCAAAAAAGATTTAAAAATGTTTTAAATTTAACTAAAAAAGAAAGCGAGCCAACTCAAAAACTATCAGTAGAATTGGTAAATCAGAATTTTTATGCTTTAATCAAAGATATTAAAATTTTAGAGAAATATTCAACAGAATTAAATCAGATGGTTAAAGTTAAAAATGACAAAAAAGAATTAACTCTTTTAAATTTAGAAAATAAAGAATATCATTTTCATCCGGTAATAAATGAAAACTTCTTTAAAAACAAATATCTTTATAAAATTCTTTTTAATTTAACTGAAATCAAACCAAAAAATTACGAAGAGCTTTTAAGCATTTATGGCGTTGGTCCAAAAACCATTAGAGCCTTGGCTTTGGTTTCTGAGGTAATTTATGGGGCAAAACCCTCATATCAAGACCCAGCCCGCTATGGCTTTGCTTTTGGCGGAAAAGACAAAACTCCTTATCCAGTAGACAGAAAAACTTATGACAAGACCATAGAAATTCTAAATAAAGTCAAACTAGAAAGTACCTATTAACTCATAAGCCAAAGGGTGAAAATTGGAATTTGGAATTTGGAATTTGGAATCTGGAATTTAGAATCTAGAAGCTGGAATCTGGAATCTGGAATCTGGAATCTGGAATTTA
>Ga0078972_1002730_pt1 | contig 56747 bp, 47 predicted proteins | sample YelNatPaOPGAMG01_FD_67568 | JGI IMG/M metagenome (GOLD analysis project Ga0078972, IMG submission 67568) | Hot spring thermophilic microbial communities from Obsidian Pool, Yellowstone National Park, USA - OP-RAMG-01 (SPADES assembly) (version 2) | ecosystem: Environmental > Aquatic > Thermal...
TAGAGAACAATTATCAGCGATTGTTGAGATACGAAATCAAACAGGAGATTGAAGAAATAAAATTTGTTCTTCAAAAAACATATGGTGGAAAACAATCACGGATCTATGCCTTTTACTGCGAGTGATTCTAATCTTTTTGAAATAAAATATATTTTAAAACGAAAATACGTGTTAAGAGCGAGGAAAAATGAAAAATATCTACGATGTCATTGTTGTCGGTGGTGGAACTGCTGGAATTATCGCAGCAATACAGTCAGCCAGGACCGGAGCTTTAACTCTTCTTGTTGAAAAAAACGGGATACTTGGTGGAACAATGGTTTCTGCTAAAGTTCCGCATCCTTCCAGTTTTCATGCATATGGAAAGCAAATTATCGCAGGCATTGGCTGGGAACTGTGTTATCAGACAAGAAAGGAAACAGGAGAGCCAATTCCTGAACCTGACCCCACAATTCCCAGGTCAACTTTTCACGTAAACCCTGCTGTCTTTGCAGCGCTGGCAGATGAAAAACTCATACAGGCAAATGCTAAAATTCTTTTTCACGCAATGCCAGCAGAAGTCGTCTGAAAAGGAAATCTGTGGTCTGTAACTTTTTGTACCAAGACAGGATTGAAACAGTTCAAATCAAAAGTACTGGTTGATTGTACAGGTGATGCCAATGTTGTTACGCTTGCAGGTTTTCCTGTGAATGTAAATGCTGACCTTCAGCCAGCAACACTGATGATGCGTGCAGGTGGATACGATGCTTCAAAACTTGACTATCAGCGTATTCAAGAAGCATTCGAGAAAGAAGTATCTACAGGTAATATGAAATATGAATATGCTGGCTGGGGACATGGAAAATTTGAATTTTTCCTGAAGGGCTATGGTGTCAATCGCATACATATTTCTGGAATCAATGCGAGTACAAGCGAAGGAAAAACTGAAGCAGAAATCGAAGGACGAAAGGCAATGCTAAGCATATTAAGGTTCTGTCGCAAACAGCCAGGGCTTGAAAATTTCAAAATTGAATGGTGCGCGGATGAGTGCGGGATAAGGGAAACTGTTACAATTAAAGGGAAAAAGTTTATTACTGCTGAGGACTATGAAAACGGGAAAATGTGGGATGATGCTGTTTGCTATTCTTTCTATCCTGTTGATATTCATCGTCCTGACCATCTTGTTTTTCGCATGCTCAAACCAGGAGTTTATCCTACTATTCCTCTTGGTGCAATGCTTCCAGTAAAAAGTACAAACCTTGTTGTAGCAGGCAGGTGCATCTCAGGAGACCAGGCAGCATCATCTGCATACAGGGTGGAAGCCAGTTGCATGGCTATGGGACAATCGGCTGGAGCTGCTGCTGCACTTGCAGCGTTGCAGGATGCTGAAATAGAAAATTTAAAAATCGAAGACATTCATAACCTTCTCAGAAAACACAATGCAATTATCCCTGGAGATATTTAAAAAAATGTAAGTCTTGAAAGATTTTATGCACAGTGAGTATTATATGAACCGAGATGGTACGGAAACAGGAAAATAAGGTTATAAAAACAGAAGTAAGTCCTTGTTAAACCCCGTTAAAAAGAAAAAATTTAAGGTGGCTTCATATTCAAGTTGTTTTTTTATTTCTCCCTCAAGTTTATTTGGCAAAAGATTTTCTATTTGGAATTTTTTTTGGTTCATACATTGCTTGAAATACCATGTTAAATATTTTCCTGTCAAGTGTATTTTGAAAACTTCTAAATCTATTGTGTATCAATGGCTTTTACATCTCTTGACAAATCTCTTGGGGGGGTACAATAAAAGTGCGGTATAGGACAGTAAGGTGAAAAATTAGTTCGGAGATAAAAATTGACAGCTGGGATTAGATTGGGTAAATTAAATGAAAACGCAGTCCAACAAAAAGAAAAAGATTTAAGTAAACATAGTTCCTATTACGATTATTTTTTCCATTCCTGCAACAGCCGCCCTTTCACAAATTTTTTCAGTTATCTACTGTATCCTTTTCTCTCCATCCGTTCAGACCGGATGATTAAATATAAATTAGAGGGAGGTGTATTATGAGAAAAAATTTTTCAAAGTACCATGGATTCACTTTGATTGAACTCCTTGTTGTGATTGCCATCATTGCAATACTTGCCGCAATTTTACTTCCCATGCTTGAAAGAGCAAGGGAACAAGCACTAACATCAACCTGCCAGGCAAATTTAAAGCAAATCGGGCTTGCAATTACAATGTATGCAAATGATTATGATGGTATTGCTCCGCATTTTCACCTCAATGTCAGCGACAATCATAGTAATGAATGGCAGGTATTGCTTGCGCCGTACCTTGGTTTTAAAGGTTCAACAAAAATCTTTTATGCCGATGATGACACAGACGGGTATCCAAATTTTATAGACAAAGATTCTGTAAACTATGTTCCAAACGTAATTAAAATTTTTCAATGTCCGAAAACCTATCCATTAACCTTAAGAACATATGCTTACAATGAGTGGTTGGGAGGTGTAGAACCAAATATCACATGGACATGGGCAGGTGTTGCAAAAGGTACTCCAGGAGTTTTCAAAAAGACAAAAAACCATGCAAATATCGTTGCAGTTTGTGATTCTGTTGCTTATAGAAGCATTGGAAGATGGTCAGAACTTGCGCTTTCTTATGTTGACAATCCAAGAACCTATACAGTTTCTGCCTGCCATCCTGCAGGCGGTGGATTAAATTTTCTTTTTGCTGATGGGCACGTTGTATGGATTGACTGGGTTAAAAATGCGTATGGAGACAAGGCAGGTTCAACGGCTGGTTCAATAATAACTTCAGCTGGAGAAATTAAACTCACTGATTGATCACAGGAGGGTAATATGGAGAAAAAGAAAGGAAGAGGGTTTACGTTAATTGAATTACTTGTTGTCATCGCGATCATTGGAATATTGATGGCAATATTGTTTCCTCTTCTTGCGAGGGCGAAGGAAAATGCAAGGGCAGCAACATGTCTTTCAAATATGAAACAGTTAATAGTTGCTTTTCGAATGTATATCCAGGACTATGATGGATATGGTCCTCCCTCCTCGCAATATAATTATGCTCAACCCCACTGGTATATTCTTTTGAATCCATATTGCAATGGAAAAGCAGGTCATCCATCAGGGAAACAGATGCCGGGCTATCTTAATACCTGCCCAACAGCGCTTCTTCAGGCAAAGAAAAAAGAAAGGGACACAAATTACCAGGATGCACCATCAATATGTGGATATGTATCTTTCCTCGGAACGGGATATCTGTACACACATCCAGGATACGGCGTATATCTTTTAGGTATCAAAAATTCATCGACAGCCATTGTGTTTGCTGATTGTTATGGTTACGCAGGACAATTTTCAAGGTTTAACGCTTATAAAAATCTATCACCAGCACAAGAAAGGGATATGTACAGACATAAGGATGGTCTCAATGTCTGTTTCTTTGATGGTCATGCAACCTGGCTGAGCAGAAAAGAAGCACAGGCACGAGACGAATACTGGACAATTCAGTATTAAACATTACAGGGAGGTTTTTATGATTAAAAATTTCAGGATATTGAGAATTCCTGTATCGGTTTTTTTCTTACTGTTGTTTACCTTTGCTTTTGCACAGCAAGACACAGAACAGATTGATGTCGTAAAAATAGATGAGTCGTGGCAAAAATTACCACAGGATTTCACTCTTCGTGTCCGTTTAACCGCGATAGAACCGCAGGAACCCACTCCTATCAACTGGCGCTGGGGTGGAGAGGGTCTTGGTGGAGAAGTTGTCAGGGGAACACTTGTAGAGAAAGCAAATATCGGGGAATGGTCTCCTGAAGTTCCAGTATCAAGTTTTCTTAAAGGAAGTGTACCATCCAAATTTTTTCTTACATTCACGGCTGGCAGACCTGGTAAACCAAAAAGTATTCAGGATCGTACCAAAATTGATTATTCAACAAATGCTGAATTTGAATTTGAGTTCAGTTACAAAGGTAAAGTTGTCAAAAGATTTAAGGAAACAGGTCCAGATGGTGGGACAGTCGGAATAGTAATTCCTTTTTATAAACTTGAAGGCGGAAAACAACCCGATGATTCTGAATTTTTGAAAGAACTAACAGGTCTTTCAGAGTATGCATTAAAAAGGGCAGAGTTTCTTGAGAATCTTCCCTGGGCTAAATGGCCTCTTCCTAAACTTTTTGCATTTCCACACAATATAGGTGGTTATGGAGTAGGTGCTGGTTATGGCATACGTCATACAAACAAGGCAATCATTGAAGCTGAATGTAGAGCACTCAGACAACTGGGAGCAAACGGTTTAAGGGCTGCTCCGGATTTTTTGCTTAAGATGATTGCAGAACGTGAGGGCTATGCAAAACAATTCACTCGCTGCTACATCGGTGGTGCAGCTGGTTATCCTGTTCCAAGGTATAATGAACGCAATCCTGACCCAGAGGCAGGTTGTCCCTTTGCACCTGGTGTTACTGAAAGAACAAAATCTGCTGTTGAACAATCTTTGAACATGCTTAAAATTCCTGTTGATGAGGTTTGGGGGTTAACTGTTGATGAAATTGGAGCAGTATTTGACATGGCTAAAGAGGGCAAACAGCATGTTACAGTTTGTCCTTACTGTGCTCAGGGATTCAGGGAGTATCTACAAAAGAAAGGTTATAAACCCTCTGATTTCGGTCAGAAAGATTGGTCTGAAGTTAAACCTGTTAACATCTGGAGTAAAGAGGATATTGGGCTCAAAGATCCTAAGATATCACTACTGGCATATCAAACAGCAATGTTTGTTAATTATGCCTCAGCCAAATTGTTTACTCCAATCCGCGAAGCCCTTGCTGAAGCAAATAAGAAAAAGAAAATGGCTATTGATTCTGGAAATTTAAACAGTCCTGAAGCAAAGCAACCATGGGTTTATTCTTATGCTCTTCGTGGTAATACGTTTTTGTTAGGAGGCCATTCCCTTGATTTTTTTGATTTTTACCGTTATGCTGACAATGGCTTTGTCTATGAAACATCAAATAGAGGTCCTCAAATCTGGCAGTGGGATAGTTACTTGTGTGATGTAGGAAGAGTGGTAACAAACAAATTAGGCCTTCGTTTTGGAATTTATGTTAAGCCCCATCGTGGAGCACCAATCCAGAGAACCTTAACAGCAATAAGTCGTGGAGCAAAAATGATTCATTTTTATACATATGGACCTGACTATACTAAGGGCGATAGTTTCTCACAGGACAAAGACACACTTGCATTAACCAGCAAGGCAGCGCACATAGTTGGTAAAGCAGAAGATTTATTGTACAATTCTTCGTGGGCTGTGCCTGCTGAGGTTGCTATTGTAAATCCAAGAAGTTCAGAAATCTGGATGCGTCTGACAGGTCAGGCGCCACAGTGGACTGCAGCATGGGAAAATGCCAAGTGGATTTATACTGCTCTTGCTCATGCCCATATTCCAGTAGACCCACTTGATGAAGAAATGCTGGCAAATGAAGATCTTTCTCGGTACAAGGTGATATATATCAATGGATGTAATCTTACAAGTGCAGCTGCTAAAAAGATAGCAAAATGGGTCGAGGCAGGTGGCATACTCTACACCAGCGGCTGGGGTCTTGCCAGGGATGAAGCAAACCAGCCCCTTAAAATACTTGAACCTGTCCTTGGATTGCAAGAAAGACATGAACCAGAAATGTGGTTCAATGTTGCTCTCTACGGTGCAACATCTCTTGAGAGTTATAACGATTCACGACGTGTGCTTGCTCCTGTTCCTGAAGGAGCAAAAATTAATGGTAGTGGACTATTTAGCGCATCGTTTATGCCTGTGATAGGAAGAGAAATATTAAAACCCGCTCCTGGTACAGATATACTGGCTAAATTTGCAGATGGTAATCCTGCCGTCACGTGCAAAAAGTATGGTAAAGGAAAAGTGTATGTTGTTGGATTTTTCCCTGGTTTAGAATACAGCGCAAAAGTAAGAAACGAAACATTTAATATGGCTCGTGATTTTGACCCTGGTATCAGAAGTTATATTGTCGCGCCTGCACTAACTGTTGTCAAACCAGTTGTTGATATCTCTGTACCGACAGTTGAAGCGATACTGTTGCAGAACAATGCGACTGGAAAACGTGCCATTACACTGATGAACTGGACCTATCGTGTTAGTGCCCTCAGACAATATCCTAATGGCAGAACTTCACCTGTCGTCAGCATAGTGCCGTTTAAAGACCTGACAATAACAGTTCGTGGAGCAGGTAATGTAAAAAAAGTTGCGTCTGTGGTTCTGGACAAAACACTTGATTTTAATAGGGACGCAGAAACAATCACATTCAAGATACCACAACTTGATGAAGGGGATGTAATAATACTTGAGTAGCAGAGATTTCTGAATTTGCAATGATATTCAGAAAAGGGGGATAAATGGAAATTGGGTTTTTGACTGCTCCGTTTGGGAAGGAGAATCTCGAACAGGTTTTATATTTTGCTGCAGACAATGGATTTTCAAAAATAGAAATTCTTTCTGTGCCTGGTGGAATACATATTCAGCCTGATGAAGTATTGTCTGACCATGGAAAGAAATTGAAACAACTTTTAAATCAACAGGTGTAACACCTTCCAGTTATGCCTGCTACTCAAATGTTCTTGATGAAAATCCTGAAAGACGTCAGTCCATCAGACAGTATATGAAAAATTTAATTCTTGTCGCAGAATTAACAGAGGTTGATATTGTCTGCACAATGGCAGGAATGCCTGTTTCTGGAAAAACAAAAACGCAGACAATTGAAGAGGACGCAGCAGAATACTTTCAACAACTTTGTGATTTTGCTTCAAAGCATGGGGTAAAGATTGCACTGGAAAACTGGTTTGCAACAAATCTTCAACACCTTGAACATTGGAAAAAACTTTTCCAGCTTGTTCCTGCAAAAAATTTTGGTCTCAATTTTGACCCATCGCACCTTGTTCATCAGGGCATTGATTATCTTGCTGCTGTTGATGAATTTTCTGATAGAATTTTCCATACACACGCAAAGGACTGCGAGATAAACGAACATCTTTTGCGAAGGATTGGGAATAGAGAAAATGGATGGTGGAGGTATGTCATTCCTGGTAGTGGTGTCATTCGCTGGGGTGAATATATCTGTCGGTTGAGAAAAATTGGTTATAATGGAGTATTGAGCATAGAACACGAAGATAGTTCCATTGGCAGGGAACAGGGTTTTATTTTAGGGAAAAAATACCTATCCCAATTTATTGCATAATTTCATACTAATTTGCCGTCTTGCGGAGCGCATCTTGGTCACATTTTTACTGGTGAAGGTTTTACTCAAAAAAATGTAAGGCATTGCGTAAATTCAATCTCACTGAATTTTATTCCAGAAAAGGACTTAAAAATAGAAAAAGCATATTTTGCTGGTGGATGTTTCTGGGGTGTTGAGTATTTTTTCCAGAAAGAAAAAGGAGTAATTTCAACCCGGGTTGGTTATATGGGAGGCACCACTGAACACCCATCCTATGAAGATGTGTGCACTGGTAAAACAGGACACGCTGAAACCATTGAGGTTGTCTTTGATCCAAACACAACAAACTTTGAAAAACTGGCACGATTATTTTTTGAAATACATGATCCGACCCAGATAGACAGGCAGGGTCCTGATACTGGCAATCAATATCGTTCAGAAATTTTTTATACAAACGACCAGCAGAAAAAAAATGCTGAAAATTTGATTAAAATTTTGAAAGAAAAAGGTTATAATGTTGCAACAAAATTAACAAAGGCAGGTAGGTTCTGGGAAGCAGAAGAATATCATCAATCATATTACAGAAAAAGGAATTCTTTGCCATACTGCCATATTAGAATTAAAAGATTTGATTAAACAGGAGGAAAGAACATGAAAAAAAATAGAGTTTCTATAAACAGGGTAGTGGAGTTTGGTTTTAAAGCAAAAATGCCAGTAAGAAATCCTTTTTTTGATGTTGATTTTTTTGCTGAATTTGTAACTCCCTCAGGAAAAAGAATAATAGTTCCTGGTTTCTGGGATGGCGGAAACGAGTGGAAAATCAGGTATTCCTCCGATGAACCAGGTATACACGAATTTGAAACAAAAAGCATTCCATCTATAGAAGGAATATCAGAACAAAAGGGATATTGTGAGGTAAAAAAAGATAAAGGAGAGAAAAATCCCCTTTATAAATTCGGTGGACCAACTGTTGTTAATGGGAAAATTGTTTATAAAAATGGAAAGGAATTTTTCTGGCTCGGAGATACCTGGTGGATGGGACTGTGCAGTCGCCTTGATAGAAATGGGTTCAAAATCATTACAAAAGACAGGATAGAAAAAGGTTTTACTGTTGTTCAGATTGTTGCTGGCTTATATCCTGATATGGACTGGTATGACCCGAGAGGAAAAAATGAGGGTGGTTATCCCTATAAAAAGGATTTTTCAGAAATAAATCCTGCCTATTTTAAGTATGCTGACTGGAAAATTGGTTATCTTGCAGATTCAGGAATTGCTCCCTGTATTGTTGGTGCATGGGGATATTATCTGAAACTAACTGGAATTGAGACAATGAAAAAACACTGGAGAAATCTTGTTGCAAGGTATGCAGCATATCCTGTGATATGGTGCCTTGCAGGTGAAACCATTATGCCGTATTACCTCTCTGAAACAAGGGATGAGGATTTATTGTTCCAAAAGTCGGGCTGGACTGAAGTTGCAAGATATTTAAAGCAATGTGACCCATTCAATAGGCCTCTTACAGCACATCCGACAAATCTCGGTCATGAACAGATTGAACAGCCACAACTACTTGATATCAATATGCTTCAAACAGGTCATGGCAGTCATCAATCAATTGAAAATATTTGCTTGTCCATTGAAAAAGCAAGACATGCCTTTCCAGAAAAACCCATTGTCAATGGAGAAGTAAATTACGAGGGAATTGGCGAATCCTGCAGGCAGGAAATCCAGAGGATGAGTTTCTGGGCAAGTTTTCTTTCAGGAGCAAAGGGTTTTACATATGGAGCAAATGGAATATGGCAGGTCAATGTAAAAAATAAACCCTATGGACCTTCACCACACGGAAGGTCATGGGGAGATACACCTTCGTGGGATGTTGCCTATAAATTGCAGGGTTCTTATGATGTTAGCACAGGTAAAAAAATACTTTCAGAATTTCAGTGGCAGAACATTGTACCCTGTCCTGAAAAAATTATTTCAAAGGATAAATTTTCTTTTGCTGGAGAAATTCCTGATACACTTTTGCTTATCTATGTTTCTCCTCCGTGTTTTTCAAATGGAATTGAAGGACTTTCTCATTTAAAATCAAATTGTAAATATCAATGGTACTGGGTTGACCCGAAGGATGGAAGAAAAAGAAAGGGTTTTGTCTTTCAAACTGATGCAGATGGCACATGGAAAACTCAAAAGCACTTCTGGGGTATTGTGCCAGTGTGGCAGGACTGGCTCATCCAGATTAAGGAAGAAAAATGACAGGAAAGGAAAAAATTATACAGGCATTTTCAAAAGAAGGAACACCAGAATTTCCTGTGGTTATATGCTATGAAGGGATTTTTATCAGAGACCACTGGAGCCAGTTAACAAACCAGCCATGGTATGCAGTATATTCGCCTGATATCCAAAGCCAGGTTCAGTGGAATATGGATGTGATCAAAAAAATCAATCAGGACTGGTTTGTTGTTTATCCTTTCTACAGCAGGAAGCAGAGAAAACACATCAGGATTGAACCAGGTGAAAATAAAATTGTTTTTATTGATGCATATAACAATGTAAAAAAAGAAATTGAAAAACCAAAAATTGCAGGATGGAATGTCGCTGGTAAAGCGCAATCAGTGAAAATCAAAGAATTACCACAAACAATTTCAGACCTTGAGAAACTTTTGCCTGAAAAACCACCAGAATTTGATAAGGAAAAATTTCTCAATGAAGGCCATCATGACCTTGCAGAACAATTGATTAAAATATTTCCTGATAAAATGCCAATCTGTCATGTTACATCCCCTTTATGGAAATTGTATGGAATTTTTGGTTTTGAAGGAATGATGCTGTTGATTGCCACAGAACCAGAACTTGTTGATTATGCCTGTGAGAGGTTTTGTGAAATCAGTATTTTTAATGCCCAACAATATATTGCCTGTGGAGCACAAGTTTTATGGATTGAAGAATGTCTTACTGATATGATCAGCAGTTCTGCTTTTGAACGTTTTAATGTTCCATATATGAAAAAACTTGTGGATGCCATCAGAAATGCAGGAGGTAAAAGTATTTATTATTATTGCGGTAATCCCTGGGAAAAACTTGATAAAATTTTTCAGATCGGAGCAGATGCAATTTCTTTTGAAGAAGGAAAGAAAAATTTTGACATTGATATTGAAAAACTTGTGGAAATCGTCAATGGAAGATGCACTGTACTTGGCAATCTTGATGCAATCAATGTATTACCATACGCAGATGAAAACCGCTTGAGAAAAGAAATTGAAAGGCAACTTCTTGCAGGAGCGAAAAACAAAAGGAGGTTTATAATGTCCACAGGCAGCCCTGTGACGCCTGGTACATCTGTGGAAAGGGTGCAATTATATTGTGAAATGACCCGTGAAATAGGAGCAAAGTTATGAAAACATTTTTATTTTTTCTTACGTTAACTGCGTTTACTTTTTCCTGCCTTGCAGAAACAATTTATCTTGATGCAAACAAATTTTCTGTTTCTGGTAATGGATGGAAGCCTGAACAGACAGGTTATATTGCCCGGCAGGCAACATGGATGAAGGTCCTTCATGGTGCAGGTGGTGATTTTGATTCAACTGCCTTCACTGAAATTGAAATAAAAAAATCCTCTGACTATAAAATCTGGGTAAGATACCTGCAATCATATTACTATCGCGGACCTTTTCGTGTTGCAATTCTTCATGATAATAAGGAAATTGCAGGAAAGGATTTTGACAGGCAGAGGAAAAGTGAATATGTTGACCTTGATTATGTCTGGGATGGCTTTGATGTTTTTCTGCAACAGGGTAAATACAAAATTGTAATCAGTAAGGTTGATAGAAGTGCTCCTTACTATTTTTTTACAAGAGCCATTGATTGTTTACTTGTGACAGATGATTTGAATGCACAACCTGACCATACACCTTATGGTCCTCAATTTTATGTAAGAATTACTTTTGGACAGGGACATGAAAAACCTTTTTATCTCCATATTTTTGCAAATTACTATCGTGCTCCATGGTATGCTCATTATTCTCTATCAAATGCAGGACTTGAACAGAATGTCCAGCCATCTTCAGGCGAAAAAGTTTTTTTCAGAGACAATCAGAAAACTGACTGGATTAATATTACAAAACTGATGTATTTTGATTCTGGTGTCAACCTTACAATTTCTCCAAGATATGCATACGCAAATATTGCCCATTATCTTAATGCAAAATTTGAATTTGCCTTTGAAAAGGATGAAAAGGCAATTGTGAAAACCATTGAACGAACAACAGATGGTTCAATGCGCATCATTATTCCTCCTGATTTTAAGGAACACCCTGAAAAATTTACAACTGACCTTGAACTGGCTGAACAATATGGTGCTATTGCAGACCATATGAAATGGCCTGAAATCGGGAAAAAACCCGAAATTTTTCCATTTTTTGTGTCAATAAATCTACCAGTTGTACCAGAACAAACCAGCCCTGTTGTTGCTCCTGTAGACAGAAAGACATTTGATAGAGAGTGGAAGACCCTTGATTATTTTGGTTTTTCAAACAGAAAAAAATTATACTTCATTCAAATGTCTGGAATGCAGGATTAAGAAAAAATTATGCCTGCTATTGCGGGATTGATGTATCTGAGGTTGAAAGGACAGCAAAATATGAGGCAGAAGAATTCAAGAAACAGGGAAACAAAACGCAGGACATCGCCTATTGTATGACAATGGATGAGCCAGGAGGTCTTTCAGTAGAACACATGATTTCCTGCCCGGTGTGTACAGAATGTTTTAGAAACTACCTTAAGGAAATAAAACAAAGTCCTGCATCCTTAAATGTTGGTGACTGGGCAAGTGTAAAACCCGTTGATTCCACACAGAAAGATACTCAACCTGAATTATTCTATTTTACGCAGAAATTCAGAACATATGCTGTTGGAAAAGTTTTAAGCATTCAGAGGAAATCTCTTGAAACTGCTTATGGAGCAAAATTTCCTGTTAATGTAAATTTTTCTGATGGTGCTGTGGCCGTTGCAAATTTTGGATGCATCGGGGTTGATTATTTTGACCTTCTTGATTCTGATGAACAAAATTCTATATGGAGTGAGGATTGGGCAAACGGTTCTTCAACAAGACAGTGCACATCCTATAATTCTGAATTGATGCGTTCTGCTGCAATGAAACACAATCAAGTTCTCGGTCACTATTTAATTGGCTACAGTGGAAGGACTTCCTGGACAATGAAAACATATACTGCAAGCCATGTCGCAAGGGATAATAAAATTCTGAATGCCTACTGGTATGGACCTGTATGGTCTGCACACGAAGCAGGTCCTCCATGGAACAATCATTCCATACAGGCAAGAACAGATATGTGGTATTCCCTTGCTGAAATTGTCAGGGAAATCGGGGCAGCAGAAGATCTGCTATATCCTGCGAAAAAGAGGAAAAGTGAAGTTGCTATTTGTTATTCTTCATCAGCAGATATCTGGGAAATGGGGCAGAATTATGCATATGGCTTTGAAAGAATGCACACATGGCTTGCTCTGACACACAATCAGATTCCTGTTGACTTTCTTTCTGAAAAAATGATAGAAGACGGATGGCTAAAAAATTACAGGGTACTGTATTTTTCTGGAACAGCAATATCTGAAAAGGCAGCCATTGAAATAAAAAACTGGGTTCTCAAAGGCGGAACATTGTTTCTCTCAGCAGGTGCAGCAATGAAAAATCAGTATAACAGGAAACTGGATATTTTTGACTCAATTCTTCCTGCTGAAAGATTGCCCGTACAGGAATTTGCAAAATTTTTATATAGTGGCAGATACCTTGATTATCTTAAACCTGAAGATACTGTTACACTGAAGCAAACAGGAGAAACCTTTGATGTTCTTTCAGTTAAACAGGTATTAAAACCAAAACAGGGTTCGCAAATCCTTGCAACATTTTCTGACTCCACTGTAGCACTGGTCGCAGGAAAAGCAGGAAAAGGAGCTGTATACTGTGCAGGGTTCCTTCCTGCAATTGCCTATATGAGGATTGCCTTAATCGCAAGAAATGAAGTAATGAAGCAAACTGAGGACATTGATAAAATTTCAGAACCTGACCCATCATCAATTGTTTCTGATGCTTTGTTAATAAAAAGGGCTTTTGAACCATGGAAATATCCTGAACATTACAGAAATCTTATCTGTATGCCTGTTTATAATGCGAAGGTTGATTTGCCTGTAATTTGTTCTGTGCCACTTGTTGATGCTGTCATTATGGATACTGAAAATGGAAGTGTTGTTGTTCTGTCAAATTACACATTTCAACCGATAAAGAAACTTGACCTTGAAGTAAAGGTGCTGAAAAGGGTAAAGAAAGTTGAAAGTGTTCACAATGGCATCATAGAATTTGTTCAAAAATCAGGACGGATTAAATTTTCACTTGGATTAAAAGAAACCGATTTTGTTAAAATTTATTACCGCTAATTTATCGAATAAATTTTATCTGTTTTATGTTCTTACCAGTTCTGTCCTTCAATTTTTTCATCAGTTCATTCTGATTTTTCTTCAGTTCAAGCATCCAGGCAGAGTTTTTTACTTTAATAATGATTGTTTCATTGATGACCCTCGAAACATAACTGTAATCACGCGCCTGCCCGCATATTTCTGCCCAGATTTTATCCCAGTCAATGATACCCTGTGTCCTGAATTCCTCCTGACCCCAGAGATTTTTCATCACAGAAGGAATAATCTCTGAAATTTTTTTCTCTGTCATGGTTTCATTGGCATCGCAACATAAACATAGTCATTATCACCTTTGCCACAGAGTTTTGCTGGCTTTACAGGGTCCTGGAAAAAGAATTCTATTTGCTCCTGTTCAACGGTTTTAAGAAACTGAATCAAATATTCTGGATTAAACACGATTGTGTTTTCTGTTCCAGAATACTCTATATTGAGTTTTTCTTCTCCTGAACCGCTTTCAGGGCTTTCAATGTTCATCACAAGAAGATTTTTTCTGAAATTCATTTTCACTGACCTGAAACTCTCTGTTGACATCAGCGATAACCTTTCTAAACTGTCAAGGAACTGTTGTGTGTTAATCAACGCTGTTTGTTGTTTATTTGCACCAGGAATAACCTTTTCATAATCAGGAAATTCTCCTTCGAGAAGTTGAGATATCAGGGTTGTCCTGTCTGCCTGCATGGTAACCTGATTTTTTGAAACGGATATTGATACATCGCCTTCCTTGAAAATTACAGAAAATACTTCAATCAATCTGATTGGCATAATGATTTTTATTTTACTTTCTCCTTGAATTTCTTTTCTTACAAGCGCAAGACGTCTTGTATCAGTTGCCACCATATTCAAAAAGCTATTTTTTCTTTCCATCAACACGCCTCTGAAATACATCCTTGGTTCATCAGGATTCACACAATATGATGTTTTTTTAATCATTTCAAGGAGGAGTGAAGATGAAATTATAAGGTCTGCGGTTGAACCTGGTTCTTTTTCTGAAGGTAGTTTTGGATACTCTTCAACATCCATCAGTAGAAATTTATACTGAAATGACTTACTATCCAGAATGATACTGTTTTCTTTTGTTGCAATCTTAATGCTTTCTTCAGGAACCTTTTTAATAAGTGAAATAAAGTTTTTACCAGGAATTAAAATATTGGTTTTATCTTTAACCGTGCATTCAATAAAGGTTCTGATTGTTAACTGGAGATCGGTTGCTGTAAGCGCGATTCCATCTTTTTTTCCTTCAAGTAATATTCCGCCTGTAGTTGAAATTACTGGTTTTGAAGGTAAAATTTTTGAAATTTTATCAAGTGCGTCAAGAAGTTTTTCCCTTTCTATTATGATTTCCATATTTATCTCCTTTCAGTAATGTTAGAAATAAGTTTTGTTAATTATACCTAATATTTTCAAAAACCACAACTTAAAATCTGGATAAGTTGTGGAAATCTATACGTTTAAATTGTTAGTAATCTTGTTTACTATTGCTTTTATGTTCTGGTCATTTTCCATACACTGTTTTATCTTTCTGCATGCGTGAATTACAGTTGTATGATCCTTTCCGCCAAATTCCTCTGCAATGACAGTAAGGGAGTTTTGTGTTAGTTCTCTTGCAAGATACATTGCAATCTGCCTTGGTATTACAAGATTTTTAATCCTTCTTTGACTCTTCAGGTCATGTACGCTAATTTTAAAATAATCCGCAACCACCTCCTGAATTTTTTCAATTGTTATCATTTTTCTTTGATTACCAATGATTTCTTTTAAATATTCTTTTGCAACATCAAGGCTGAGTTTTTTATCAAATAAAGATGATATTGCCACAAGACGATTCAGGGCTCCTTCAAGTAGTCTGATATTGTCGCTGATGTTTTCTGCGAGATAGAATATAACATCATCACTCAACAGGATATTTTTTGTTTCACATTTTTTCTTCAATATTGCTACCCTTGTTTCAAAATCAGGTGGTTGTAAATCAACAACCAGCCCCCATTCAAATCTTGATACAAGACGTTTCTCAAGGTCAGGTATTTCCTTTGGAGGCCTGTCACTTGAAAGTACGATCTGTTTCCTCTGGTCATAGAGGGCATTGAACGTGTGGAAAAACTCTTCCTGAGTTCCTTCTTTTCCTGCAAGGAAATGAATATCGTCAATCAGAAGAATATCAGTATTTCTGAACTTATTTCTGAAAAGATGTGTTGTTTTTGTTTGAATGCTGTGAATAAATTGATTAACAAAGATTTCGCATGGCATGTATGCAACTGCTGAATTTCTTGTATTTCCTGCCAAATGGCCTATTGCCTGCATGAGGTGTGTTTTTCCAAGACCAACACCGCCATAAATGAAAAGGGGGTTGTACGCCATTCCTGGCGACTGGGCAACAGCCAAACTTGCTGCATGAGCCAGACGATTACAGGGACCAACCACAAATGTCTCGAAAACATAGTCAGGATTCAGATTTTCTCCGATGCAACTTTCTTTTTCCTTGATTACAAGATTTTCACTATTATCTGACTCGGTTGGAAGGATCCAGTGTAATTCAGGTTGTATTTCAAGTACTTCTGATAAGACATGTTTGAAATTTTCCAGAAATGGCATTAAACCCTTGTAAAAAATCTGGTTCGGTATCTCAAGGAAAACATTATTTTCTTCTATCTTATTGATTTTCAATGGCTTAAACCATGTTTCAAAAATTCTATCATTTTTCAACTCTTCTCTCATTCTTTCCATTACATTTTCCCACTTTTTCCACAGGTTATCCACAAGATTTTGGTTCATTTGTTAGCTCCGCAACATTTTTTGTATTTTTTTCCGCTTCCACATGGGCACGGATCATTTCTTCCGATTTTCTTCCCAACTCTTACGGGCTGGGGTTTTTGGACAGGTTGCTGTGGAATACTGGCTTCTACCTGTGATTGCTGTGCGACAGCAACAGGTGTTTCCTGTCTGATTACATCAAACTGATTCAACTCTTGATGTGAGTATTGCGCTGGTGCATACACTTTTGGCTGGGCTTTTGCAAGAGATGGTTCTGAAACCCTGACCCTGAACAGATGGGAAAGAACTTCCTGCCTGATAGAAGAAAGCATTTCTTCAAATAATAAAAATGCTTCTTGTTTATAAGCAACAACAACATCCCTCTGTCCATATGCACGAAGTCCTATGCCTTCCCTTAACTCATCAATAGAACGCAGGTGCGATTTCCATCTATGGTCAATTGACTGCAGGAAGATAAACTTTAGAATTTCATTAAACATTTCGCCGAGTGACTGCTTTTGCTGGTTCAGGGATTGGTTGACTGAATTTTTAATCACGTCAACAATATCTTCTCTCCATGCCTGAATATCCCTTAGTGTCTCAGGCAAAGAAAGATTTAGCTGAATATTGAAAATGTTTTTGATATGATTGGAAAGGGCAGAAACATTCCAGTTTTCGGGTTTTGTTTGTTGATTGAGGTGTTCATCAATAGCACCAACAACAGTTTCATCAATAAACTGCTCAAGATAGGTTTCAAGATTTTTTCCTTCAAGGATGTCCTGACGGATTCCATAAATGACTTTTCTCTGCTCATTCATTACATCATCAAATTCCAGCAGTTGTTTTCTGATTTCAAAATTTCTTGCCTCTACCTTTCTCTGAGCATTATTAATCATCTTTGTAATCAGGGGATGTTTAATTTTTTCTCCCTCAGGAAGTTGTCCCATCATTCCCTTCAATCGGTCTGAACCAAAAATTCTTAAAAGTTCATCCTCCAGTGAAAGGTAAAATCTTGAAGAACCAGGGTCTCCCTGTCTCCCTGCCCTTCCTTTTAACTGATTATCAATCCTTCTTGCTTCATGCCTTTCTGTTCCAATGACATGAAGACCACAATCAATTGTTTCACTTGTTTTGCATTCAGAAAATTTTCTCTGTTTAAAACACTTTGAGCAGTCATCTTCGCAGGCAATGCAACATTTTGTTTCACCTGTTTCTGGAGAAATGCAATCACTTCTTACAACACCTTCGCCCAGAACAATGTCAGTTCCACGTCCTGCCATATTTGTCGCTATTGTCACAGCATATTTCTGCCCTGCCTTTGCAATAATTTCTGCTTCCTTTTCATGATATTTGGCATTTAAAACCTGGTGGGGAATGTTTTTTCTTAAGAGCATTCTGCTTAATCTTTCTGACTTTTCAATTGAGGTAGTTCCGACAAGAACAGGACGTCCCTTTTTGTATAATTGTTCAATTTCAGCTGCAACCGCATCAAACTTTTCTTTTTCTGTTTTATAGATTTCATCATCAAACTCACGTCTGTTGAGGGGTTTATTTGTTGGTATGACAAAAACATCCATTTTGTATATTGTTTTAAGTTCAACTGCCTCTGTTAATGCTGTCCCTGTCATACCTGCGAGTTTCTCATATAATCTGAAATAATTCTGGAAAGAGATGGTTGCCAGTGTCTGGTTTTCGCTTTCAATTTGCACTCCTTCTTTTGCTTCAACCGCCTGATGTAAACCATCTGACCAGCGTCTTCCTTCCATTAATCTGCCAGTAAACTCGTCAACAATAATCACCTTGCCATCTTTTACAATGTACTGATCATCCCTGTGATAAAAATTGTGTGCTCTAAGTGACTGAATGATATGATGGACAATCTCAGTGTTTGAGATATCATAAAGGTTTGAAACATTGAGTAATTTCTCGCATTTTGCGACACCAACTTCAGTTAAACTGGCTGTCTGGCTTTCCTCATCAATTGTATAATCTTCACCTTTCTTGAGTCGTCTAACGACCCTGTCAATGTCATAATAGAGAGAAACCGACTCTTCAGATGGACCTGAAATTATCAAAGGTGTTCTTGCTTCATCTATCAGGATACTATCAACTTCGTCTACAATTGCATAATAAAGTGGCCTTTGAACCTGGTCCTCAGTACTCCATGCCATATTATCCCTGAGATAATCGAAGCCAAATTCATTGTTTGTGCCATAAGTAATATCAGCCCTGTATGCCTTTCTTCTTTCCGCAGGTTGCATATCGTGCTGAATAAGCCCAACAGTCAAACCAAGAGCTTCATATACTGGACCCATCCAGTGTCTATCTCTTTTTGCCAGATAATCATTCACAGTAACAAGGTGACAGCCCTTTCCTGTGAGGGCATTGAGATAAAGAGGCAATGTTGCAACAAGGGTTTTTCCTTCACCTGTTGCCATTTCTGCCACATGTCCCCGGTGAAGAACAACCCCACCAACAATCTGACAATCAAAATGCCTCATATTAATAACTCTTTTTGCTGTCTCTCGCACAACAGCAAATGCTTCTGGAAGGATTGAATCAAGGGTCTCACCTCTGGAGATTCTTTCTTTAAACTCGCCAGTTTTCGCCCTCAACTGGTCCATTGATAATTGCTTTATTTCGGATTCAAGAGCATTGACCTTTTTCAGGATCTCAACAAGTTCATTCATAAATGCGACTTTGTTTCTGTTGAGTATCCTGTTGATCAATAACCTTGTTCCAGGATTGAGATGAGTCAACCTTTTAAGGAAATTCTGATAGTAGTCCATAGGAATCCACTTTGTATGCCGGGGGGCAGAATCGAACTGCCCACGCCAGCCTTTTCAGGGCTGCGCTCTACCACTGAGCTACCCCGGCCATTTCATGGTTAGATTTTTTTACCAATTCAGTTTCTCATGATTTTTAAAAAAAGTCAAGGACTGGAAACACATTGTCAATAATGTTATTATATATTAAACCATAAAGGAACGAAAAATGAAAATCGCCTGTTCCAAAATCATTCCTGTACCAGGTGCAACCACCAGGAATACCAGGATAAGGAGGACATCATGAAAATTCTTTCAATCACAGGTAGCAGAAATCCAGAAGGAAAAACAGCATATTGTGTAAAATCATTTTTGAAGGGTGTAGCGGATGCAGGTTGTGAATCAAGCAATATTTTTCTTGTTGAAAAGAAGATTGATAGATGCAGGCAATGTGATTTTAATGGATGGGGACAGTGCAGAACAGAAGGTAGATGCATTATTGAGGATGATTTTGCTTCAATTGTTGAGGAAATAAGAAAAGCAGATGGCATTGTTTTTGCAACACCAGTTTATTTCGGTGATTTGAGCGAAAGTATGAAAAGTTTTCTTGACCGACTCAGAAGAATAACGCGACACCAGCAGGGTAAAATGAACATAGAGGGAAAACCTGTCATTGGCATCTGTGTTGCTGGTGGAGGCGGTGGTGGAGCATTTTCATGCAGTTTTTTCCTTGAAAGGGTGCTGGCGACATGCGGATTTTCAGTTGTGGATATCATTGCGTGCAGGAGACAGAATCTTCAGTTAAAAAATCAGATTCTTGTCATGACAGGACAATGGTTTGTTAACCACGTAGAACAAGATTTTAAACAATGAAATTTAAAGATATAAGAAGACGGGCTGAAAGATTTTTAAAACAACTGTGCGGAAAGGATATATGGATATGGAGAAATATAAGAGTTGAAACAATGGTTGCAGGAAAAGAGAGATATGTTATATGCCCGAAATTTCTTTCTTCAAGAAGTATCGTATACTCAGCAGGAATTGGAGATGATATCAGTTTTGACATTGAACTAATCAAAAATTTTGGCTGTTCTGTTTTTGGTTTTGATCCATCTCCTTCAAGCATTGCGTGGGTAGAAAAATACAATCTTCCGATTGAATTCAGATTTTATCCCTATGGTATTTCAGACCATGATGGTGAGGCACTCATGTATCCCCCTGAAAATCCTGACAGTACATCTTTTTCCCTTGTTTGCAAAAAAACTTCTTCAGATGCATTTGAAGTTCCTGTCAGGTGCCTGACAAGTATTATGAGAGAACTCGGACACACTCATATTGACCTGTTGAAACTTGATATTGAAGGTGGGGAATATGCAGTAATTGAAGATATGATCCAGAGAGAAATTAGGCCAGGGCAGATCATTGTTGAATTTCATCACAGATTTCCTGAAATAGGTCTTTCAATGACCAAGAAAGCCATCAGGGAATTGAAAAAAGCAGGTTACAGGATTTTTTACATTGACCCAAAGGGAGAAGAATTTTCTTTTATCCACAGGAATCTGATTTCAATGGAGAAACAATCAGTCATTGTGGCACAGCCCGAAATTTGACATAATGAAGGTGTTTCTTTATACTTTTATTGGAAAAAAATTACTATGGCAAAGAAAAATCGCTTTTTTTCCCCGGACAGAATATTGATTCTGGTTTCAGGTGCTTTTTTACTTTTCTATGCAATCCAGCAGTATTATGTTCAAAGGAGTAAGCTTATTATGTATGAGAATGAAATAAAGCGACTTCAGCAGGAAAATGCAATGCTTGAAAAAACCCTCAAGCAGGTTGAAACACCTTTTATGACAGAAAAGATCGCGAGAGAACAACTGGGTATGATGAAACCAGGTGAATATAAAATCCAGATCAAGGAAGAAAAAAATGTTTCCCATTAAATTTGTTCGTGAAAATCTTGAACTTTTGAAGCAGGCATCTGAGAAAAAAAATATTCCTGTTGACTGGGATAGTTTTACTGAGTGCGAGGAAAAAAGAAGACAACTCATTCAGGTTCTCGAGCAGCAAAGAAAACTGCACAAGAAAATAAGTTTAGACCTTGCTCAGAAAAAACAGCAGGGCGAACTGGATGAAGAATTGCTGAAAGAAGCAAAAAAAATTGCCCGGGAAATCAAATATCTTGAAGACCAGCTTAATGAAATAGAGCAAAAGGTTGAAAGTATCCTGATTAGTATTCCGAATATTCCACATAAAAGTGTCCCTGCTGGAAAAGGACCCCAGGATAATGTTGTTGTCAAAACATACGGAGAGATAAAAAAATTTTCCTTTGAAGTGATGCCACATTATGAAATTGGCGCAAAAACAGGGATATTACAGCTTGAAAGAGGAGCAAGAATGACAGGAAGTTTTTTCCCTGTTTTTTCAGGTGCTGGTGCTCTGCTTGTCAGGGCTTTAATCAATTTTATGCTTGACCTTCACAGAAAAAATGGTTTTGTAGAAATCTGGCCTCCAGCCCTTGTCAATAGAAAAAGCATGTTCGGAACAGGACAGTTGCCACGGCTTGAAGAGGATATGTATAGATTGAAAGACGAGGATTTATTTCTTATTCCGACAGCAGAAGTACCTGTGACAAATTACCATAGAGAAGAATTTATTGACGAAAAGGACTTACCATTAAGATATTGCGCATACACTCCCTGTTTTAGAAGAGAAGCAGGAGCATATGGTAAGGATACAAGGGGACTGATCAGGTTACATCAGTTTGATAAGGTAGAACTTGTGATATTTTCAAAGCCCGAGATGTCCTATCAGGAACATGAATTTCTTTTGCAGGAAGCAGAAAAAGTTTTGCAACTGTTGAATCTGCCATACAGGGTAGTTCTTCTCTGCACAGGAGATATGAGTTTTGCAGCAGCAAAGTGTTATGATATTGAGGTCTGGGCACCAGGTGTTAATAAATGGCTTGAAGTTTCATCATGTTCAAATTTTGAGGAATTCCAGGCAAGAAGGGCAGAAATACGATATAGAACATCATCAGGTAAAACGGGTTATGTTCATACACTCAATGGTTCAGGAATTGCATTGCCAAGGACAATCATTGCCATTTTAGAAAATTATCAGACAGAAAAGGGTACAATCATCATACCTGAAGTCCTGAGACCTTATATGGATGGCATGAGTGAAATTTCCTGAAAAATCAAATCAGAGGACAACGATGGAACATAATTTCAAAAATCTTGCGGCATCTGTAAATGATGATGTGATTAAATGGAGAAGGCATTTTCATCAGTATCCTGAATTATCTAACAAAGAATATGAAACATCAGCAACAATAAAAAAAATCCTGGGTCAACTCGGGATAAAATTTTTTTCAGCAGCAACTACTGGTGTTATTGCAGAAATTTCGGGTAAAGACAAAACCATTATCGGGCTTCGGGCTGATATGGATGCATTACCTCTTGTAGAAGAGACAGGGCTTGAATTTGCTTCTGTTAATAAAGGGGTTATGCATGCCTGTGGACATGATGCTCATATGGCAATTGCTCTTGGAGTTGTAAAAATATTTTCACAGATAAAAGATATTCCATTTTCCATAAGAATCATTTTCCAGCCATCTGAAGAATCAACACCTTCTGGAGCACCACGAATGATTAATGAAGGTGCATTAAAACAAATGAAATGTCTTATTGGCTTTCATGTCTGGGCAGGTCTTGAAACAGGAAGTTTTTCTGTTATTAAAGGACCTGTCATGGCTTCTGCTGACAGATTCAGAATTCTCATTAAAGGGAAAGGCGGCCATGGTTCAAGTCCTCACCTGACAATTGACCCTGTTGTAGCATCAGCATATTTTATTACAGAGTTACAAACAATTGTCAGCAGGAAAAGCGACCCTCAGAATCCACTTGTTGTTTCTGTCGGTAAAATTGATGGTGGAGAGGCATTTAATGTTATTCCTGAACAGGTTGAAATTCTTGGTACTGTGAGAAGTTTTGATTCCCGACAGAATAATCTTGCAAAACAGAGTATAAAGCAATTATTAAAAGGACTTGAATCAGGGTTTGGAGTAAAGACAGAGCTGAATTATGAGGAATTTGTCCCTGTTACATACAATGACCCTGAAGTCAGCGACAGGGTGATTGAAGTTCTCTGTTCATCTTTTGGTAAAAAAGCAGTGAAAACAGATGTAAAACCAACAATGGGCAGTGAAGATTTTTCATTTTACAGTCAGGTGATTCCATCCTGTTATATCAACATTGGTTGCAAGAAAAATGAGTTTTTCCATCATAGCAGTAAATTCACAATAGATGAAAAATGTTTACCTGTAGCAGTTGAGGCATTGTCTTTAATTCTTTATCACTGCGGGCTCTTTTATACAAGAAAAACAGGACTTGAAAAAACTCACCAGTCATTGTGAGTGAAAAAAGAAAGGAGGTGCAGGATATGGCAAATGTCAGATTTCTACTTGCAGTTGTGAAGGGAAGGGATGGTGTGAACCACCCAGGGTTGTGTATGGTTGTAGACAATGAGAAATGGTTTGTTTTCAATGATATGCTTGGATTCTGTTTTAGAAGGACAACAGAAACAGGTTCAGAAGATATACCTGTTGATGAGATGAAAAGGAAATATGCAGGCATTTATAGAATGATTGCAGGTAAATGGGCACAATTGACAGCACTTCTTAAAGGTGAAGAACCAAAAGAATTTTGATTGTCATAATAAGAAAAGAATTAGTTTTGTTTCAATCTGATTGTCAGAATTAAAGGCAGTGGTCTTATTCTTTTTATAAATCCTAACGTTCTATCAGAGGGGCTGTTGACAATTTTCAGTTTTCCTGTTTCATCCATTAGAGCCATAATGGAACTACCTCCACCATCCATTAACGCAACATTCCAGCAACCAAGTTTCAACATAAAATCAGCAAGTTCAAAATGCGTAATTCCTTCGCTGAAACCCTTCTGCCTTCCGTCCGCAACAACAAACCAGACAACATAACCAGTTTCATCAATACCTATCCCTGTAAATGGGTTTAATGTATTGTCCTGCTTTGGTATAATTTTTCCTTCTTTCACAATTTGATACCATCCTGCCATACCCTCTGACAAGTGAGTTGTATCAGGAAATTGAGAAATATGGAATTTCCCAGATTTATCAACCCAAACTGAAACACAGCCATCACCTGCAGGGCTGATGATGTTCCCTTTTGTTGCAGCAAGACCTTGAATATCAACTGGCTGACATTCATACCAGTGTCTGTTTCTTTTACCTTTTTTGTCAGGGAAACTATCCCATGGATTTGTATTGATAAAAGCAAGAATGTTTTTATCCTTTGCCAGAGCCAGTGGATTTGTCAGTTGTGCTTCGGCAGGACCATTTCCATCAGGGTCATCTGCCAGTGAAACAACAGGTTCAACCTGTTGTTTTGAAAAATCAATTTTCAACACATGAATTCTCAGTGGTCTTGGGTTCTGATACTGATAAAAAGAATATTCAATGCCATAGTTCTTTAAATGACTGAACTCCTGTGAAAAACAGGAAATTGTGATGAAAATAACAACAGCAAATATTTTTCTTATCATTCACTCCCTTTGTTAAACATGAAAAATATGAGTGCCTTTTCCTAACTTTTTCTTCAAAGAAACATCTGTTCCTTCAACAGAAATGACAACATTGAGATTTCCATCTGTTTCAACCTCAATCTTTCTTTTTTCTTCTTTCTTTGAACAAAGGAATGAAACACTTTTTCTGTTGAATTTCAAATTTTTTATTCCGTGCTCACAATCATTGGCAATATGCCAGAACACAGTATTTGAATATGAATCAAAAGTAAAACCAAGGACATTTTCTATAAGCATGGCAACTGGACCAAGGCCTGACCATCCAACAAAATCATTTTTCACCAGTACCCCATCCTGTTTTGCTGTTGCTGGCATGAAAAACTCAGGACTGTATGCTTCCCAGATACCTGAATATACAGGGTTCTGAAAAACCTTTGACATTGCATCAATATGTTTGTAGGCAATGTCCCTGGCGATTGAGAATCTTTTATGTTTTTTCAATCCTGAAACAATCATATAATTTGTCGGAGCCCAGACGCCACCAAGCCAGTAAGCACCAAGTGCATCATAATTCGGGTCTGATTTTGCAAGTGTTGGTACTGGATGAAGTGTGTAAAATTCATCAGGATCCAGTAAATGCTGTATAAGTGCATTGATTTGTTCATCATCTGCAACAAAACTCACAATGGGCCAGAAAGAGGCAACTGTTTTCACATTGAGAAAATTGTGCCTCAGTGATGGATGATTTCTTGAGAAAACATCATAATAAAAGGAATGCCTGTCACTCCAGTGATATTTGTTTATAATAAAACAGAGGTTTTCAAATTCATTAAGGAAAAATTCTTCATCTGCCTGCTTATTAATATATCTTGCAATTTTGGCAAGATAAAAAGCACTCAATGCCTGCTGACTGGAAAGGTCTATCCAGCAAACATCGCTTCCATTAAGATACTGCGAGGCATAGCCACTTCTGGGCGAGTTATCCATTCCACTGGAGCCAGTATCTTCGAACCAGTAAAGTCCACTATCACGGGTTCTGTTTTTCTTTAACCAGAGATAATATTTTTTGAGAACAGGAAAGATTTTTTCAAATCTTGAATCATCTCCAGTAATCTGGAAATATTCCCATTCTGCCCATGCATACAGTGGTGGATTTACCCTTTCTCCATATGCCTCCTTTTCTGTTTCTATCCTGTATGCCATACTGATGTAACCATCCTTCCTTTGAAGCCGATAAAGATTGTCAATATTGTTTGTGGAAGGAAGCGTATTATTTGAGTATCTGAGGAAAAAAACCATAAAACATGAATCCCATTGCCAGATATTACCTGACTTTGGCATGCATGTGATGAAGTCAAGCCAGTTTTTCTTTTCAACGTGCACAATGTTTTTGAAAGCAGTTTTCCAGCAGGCATAATAAAGTTCAACAAAGTCCTGTCTTTCCTGAAAAACAGGTTCGGGTAAAGATGACCTTTCAAATGAAAAATTTTTCTCCATAAAATCTTCTTTTTTTATTTCTTATTATACATCAGAAACAAAAATTTTTCACCTCCTGCCCATTATATTTCTTGGTAAGAGACAGCCGTTTTATAAGGAAGATTAGAAAATGCTTTATTTAATTTCTTTTTTCTGTTATGATATTGTTAGCAACAAAGGAGACAGTATGGAGCAATCACGACTTGGTATTATTGTCGGTGCAAGCCAGAATCTTGATGAAATATTTCAAAAGGTAAAAATGTTTGGTTTTCCTCTGTGTCAGATGGGATTTCTTGCTGAGGATATGAATATGTTTGATCCTGTCAAAATAAAGGAAAAGGCAGAACAATATAATGTGAAAATTTTTTCTGTGTTTCTTTTGTTCAGGGGACAGATTTTTAATCTCAAGGACGGTCCTTCAACAATGGGATTTGTTGCACCTGATTTCAGAAAACAGCGACTGAAACTTTCTCTTGAGTTTTCTGATTTTGTGAGAGAACTTGGTACACAATACATTGTTTCTCATGTTGGCTTTATTCCTGATGATGAAACAGACCCAATTTACACATCATTTATTCCTGTAATGAGGGAATTTATTGAAAAATGTCAGAAAAATTCCCAGATTTTTTGTTTTGAGACAGGACAGGAATTACCCTCAACACTGAAAAGAACAATCATGGATATCAATTTGCCGAATATCGGTATCAACCTTGACCCTGCAAACTTGATTCTTTATGGCAAGGCAAATCCAATTGATGCTGTTGAAATTTTTGGACAGTATGTAAAAAGTATTCATGGAAAAGATGGACTCTGGCCTAACAGGGATGAATTTCTTGGTAAAGAAGTTCCTGTTGGAGAAGGCATGGTGAATTTTCCATTACTGATGAGAAGATTGAAAAATAAGGGTTTCACAGGACCAGTGATTATAGAAAGAGAAATTTCAGGTGAGAGACAAATCCAGGACATCAGAAAAGCCATTGATTTTTTCTCAAAAATCCTTTGAAATCAGTAGGGCAATTTATAAGTTAATTCAAGTAATTTTTCAAATGGTGGAATTTCAAGGAAACTCTGAAAGATTTTTGTTCCATCCTCAAGAAAACAGAATAAAAACTGTGGCATAATACTTTTTCCTGAAATTGTTATAAAAAGATGCTGGTTTGAATATTTCATTTTGGCTATCTTTGAATCATTTCTGTTTTTCAGATAGGACATCACAAAATCATATGACCTGAAAATATGTGGAAATCTTTTTATTTCATCTGAAATAAAACTGATGATTTTTTCAAAGTCATCCATTGATAATTTTGCAAGATTTCTTTCATGAAACATCAGACATCCAAAGAAAAGGTTTTCAATACCCCTTTTGATCTGAAATATTCCCCTTTGTGATAACAGATGCTGTGAAAGAGAAGCAGAATTTTCGAGAAAATCAATGTCTGCACCTTTGTTTGTGATTTTGCCTGGATGTGAAACACCATTGAAAATGTTCTGATTTTCATCAAGAAAATCAATGGAGAAATTTTGAATTCCGTATGGTTTTGGTTCCCATAAAAGAGCCCTTGGATCAGAGTAAATTTTCCCTGATTTTAAAAGATTCATTGAAAAAATCTGGTTACGTTGCTTGAAAAAACTTATGGCATTGTAAGATATCTGTGATCTGTGAGCATTGATTGTTTTTGCTGGTTTTATATCAAGTTTTTCAAAAAAATTGTCAACCTGTTCAAAATGACTTTTAAGTTGTTCAAAAGAAAATTCTCTTCCATCGCTACCCATGTAAATTGATGGGTCATTGCCCTGTAAATCATCTGTAAAAGAATGTGCTGAAAACTCTGCTTTTGACTGATGATAAAAGGAATGAATGTGAGAAATTTTGTCAGGAGTGATTTTATTAATGCAAAGCCCGATATGTGGAGTGAAACCTGCCTGGTTGAGAATTGAAACATATTTGAATGAATGAGCAGGATTTTCAGGCAGGTAATTGCCTGTGGCATCATTGACCCTGCACGTAATAAAAGGTGGAACAGGTTTAAAAACAAATGGTTTTTTTGCTGTAAAGACAAGTGTTCGCCAGAAAACTCCGTCAAATCCATTTGTATGACCAAGGCAATTTTTATGCCATAACCCCTGTGAGATACCAATTATTGAGATTTTACCCCTGCCAAAATTTTTCCACAGTCCCACAGGATGGTGCTTGTGGTCTTTTAAAAAAATATGCCAGTCATCACTGATTTCTTCAGGCGTATTAACAAGAACAGGAATACTTGTTTTTATTGTTTTTTCTGCTGAAAGATCTGTAATCCATGATTCTTCAAGAAGAATTTCAATGGTTTTTTCTATTCTGAATTCACTGATTCCAGTATACTGTGAAATGGTTTCCTGATAAGATGGAATCATTCCATCAAAAATTACAAGTCCCATGCCAGAAGAAACCTTTTTGAATATTGTTTTCCAGTCAGAAATTCCAAGTTTTTTTGCTGTGGCTTCCTGTGCAATAATCAACAGGTTTACATCTTCAAGTTCAATTGTGTCAATAAGGGTATACGAAATATCAATCACCTGATACCAGAACTGATAAAAATCAAGTGCACTCAATATGGAATTTTCAAACCTCTGAAAACTCACAAAATCAGAACTATCGCAGAGGACAATTGTTTTCATTATTATTCCCAGTCAACATGATTTTTTTGCATTTGCTCGAACGGGATTTTTTCCTTTCTTCTATAGAATTCAACAAATTCATCAAGGAAAATCAGGGTTGTCTGTTCAAAAAGAGAACCACCAAACTGGATTGAATCACAAAGTGGAAGAACAAGCAGTTTATCAGATATTTTAGCAAGTTTATTTTTTCCTGAAGTGATGGAAATAATTTTTGCACCTGATTTTTTTGCTGACTCAATCGGAGAAAGAAGCATACTTTTGTTTCCTGTTTTTGATATTACAATCAAAACATCATTTTTACTGATTGCAGGACATATTTCACCCACAAAATAACTTTCCCTTCCAAGATGCCTCAGTCGCATTGCAAATGCCCTTGCAACAAGTCCACTTCTTCCAAGTCCCCAGACAAAAATTCTTGAACATTTTTTTAAATCAGAGTAAATCTGATTGAAATATGTCTCTGGAATCCTGTTTATTACCTGTAAAATCTCATCTGTGATTTTGCTTTTCATAAAATTATTTTAATGCTTTGTTTCTTTTTTCGCAATTATTCCTCCTGAACAGAAATCGCCCTGTATCCCCCTTTGCAAAGGGGGAATTGAAGGGGGATTCAGGAGGGGATTGAGAAAAGGTTGAAAAGAAATTATAATAATACTGATGAAAATATGGAAAAAGGAAATTTTTCAAAGCCATTGATTTTTTTGAGTGCATGTTTGAATTCTGAGCCAGTAAGATACAATAAAGAGATTATTCATGATGAATTTGTTGAAAAATTAAAAAAATTTGTTGATATTATCACTGTATGTCCTGAGGTTTCAATAGGTCTTGGGGTTCCAAGAGAACCAATAAAAATCTATCTTTCAAATGATACCTACAGGATTTTTCAACCTGCCACACAGATTGATTTTACAGAAAAAATGATTGAATTTTCTTTATCCTTTCTAAAGAATTTACCTCCTGTTGATGGATTTATTTTAAAAGGAAAATCACCATCCTGTGGTTATTCAGGTACAAAAATTTACAGGGACAAAAACGCAAAAGATATTTTAAAACGGGGTATGGGGTTGTTTGCACAAATTGTGAAAGAGAAATTTTCAGATAAGCCCATTGAAGATGAATTACGACTGAAAAATCAACAAATCAGACAGCGCTTTCTTACAAGAATTTTTTCATTTGCTGAAATGAGGAATCTTGAAAAAAACATAAAATCAATCAGAGAACTTATAGATTTTCATACAAGATACAAATATCTTTTGATGCTTTACAGTCAGAAAAAATTATCACAACTTGGAAAAATTGTTGCTGGATATAAAAAAGGAAAACTTGATTTGACTGTAAAAGAATATGCATCAATTTTTTATACTGCATTTGAAAAAAAGCCAGGAATAAGAAAGGACTTGAATGTTCTCAACCATATTTATGGATATTTTTCTCATAAAATCAATGAAGATGAGAAAAATCATTTCAGGAATCTTCTCAAAAAATTTGAGCAGGAGAAAATTGATAAAACACCCATTGTGGAAATACTGAAAAATTTTGCATTGAGATTTGGGACCGAATACTTGATCATTCAGAAATACTTAAGTCCCTACCCGGAAGAACTTGATTGAAACGTTTTTCCGGGCAGGGACATTTTTCATTACTGCGGATATCCGCATCTTGTAAATTTATCCCATGTAAGAGATTCAACATGTCCATCAACAAAAGAAGCATTAATTAACTCAAACTGCCAGTGCCTTCCATAACCATAATACATCCAGTATTGATACCATACCTTATTGAACGATGGGTCAGGCCACAATGGATCACATTCTCCTGCCCTGCTTTCAAAAAATAAAAGGGTTTCTGCTGGTTTTGGGACCTTGCCAAGTTTTTTTGCATACACAGGAAGGTTTCTGTTGTAAGCATAGTCGCACCATCCAGGATAACCAGTTCTTCTATAACCATTTTCCCAGTAAGGGTCAAGGCAAGGACAATGAACCATACCGGTTGAAGAAGCAAGGTAGTAATTTTCGGCTCCTCCGTAATAGGCAGCAGTTCCATAGGTCATTGTCCCTGTGAGGTATCCTTTTTGAATCAGTGTATAAAGGAAGGCAGTTACTGCTTTCCCTGGTAGGTAATTTAATCCCCATTCCCATGTGTACCCGAGTTGGTCAACACCATTTAAATGCGGATACCAGTTCTCGTTGTAGTCACTCAGATACAATTGAACAGCAAGTGCAATTTGCTTGAGATTGTTTATGCATGTCATCATCCTTGCCTTTGCTTTTGCCCTTCCAAGTGCAGGTAGTAGCATCGCAGCAAGGATTGCTATAATGGCTATTACCACAAGAAGCTCAATCAGAGTGAATCCCTTTTTCTTCATTTAAACTCACCTCCTTCTTTAAAATCTTTTCAATTTAACTTCAATTATTCTTTGAAAAAGACCATGGTCCAAAACCCCAGACACAACCTGGAGCACCCATCTGCGTGGTCAAAAATTTTGCATCAAGAGTACCCACATGGAGGTCACAGAAAATGATATTTATCAATCCATTATGGTCTTTAGCAATTCCTGCAAGATATGCTTGCCTCCAGTAGTCAGGATGTACTGCTTGATTACCTGTCCAGTTTCTTGTGCAATAAATATAAATTGTTCCTTCTTCATCTGCTGTGCCGTCTGCTGAAACCTCAGGGAATCCCCAATATCCTTCCCAGTCAGTTCCTGTATTCATACTATAACTTGCATTTCCTGCTGCTCTCGACCACTCAACTTTTCTCGTGTCAGAAGGACATTTGAAAACACCCCAGTTTTTCACATAGTTGAGGTCGTAAAGACCTGAACAAAAACCAACCCCTGCAATCACGCTTGGCATTCGTGGAAGAGTTCCTGGATAATCTTCAATATAAATCTTTGATGCCAGAGCAATCTGCTTCAAATTTGCGATGCAGACAGCACTTCTTGCTCTTTCCCTTGCTTTTGATAAAACCGGTAGTAGCATCGCAGCAAGGATTGCTATAATGGCTATTACCACAAGAAGCTCAATCAGGGTGAATCCTTTTTTCATTTTTCTCACCTCCTTTGAAAATTTTTTCTCCGGTTTCATTTTACCCCCCCCGATAAAGTTGTCAAGTGGAGTTTTGATTTCTGTTAATAACCCTTGAAATTGCAAGTAAATTTTTCTGCCATCGGTCTTCAGGGATGTCTTCAGTAATACCAATAATCAATCTATAATTTTTTGCTGAATCAATAATGTGCTGTGTTGTTTTTTCTATTTCTTCGATAGAACGCACCTGAACTGATGAAGGAAAATTTATCCATAATACCTTATCCTGCCATACTGAAAATGCTTCTTCAATGGTCATGTCAGTATCAGGGTAAGGTGAAAATGCTTCAATATAATCAAGACCTGATTTTGCTACAAGGTCTGCCCAGATTTTGTTGTTTCCATCAAGATGGCAGCCAAGCAATTTTCCATATTTATGCATTACTTCAGATGCTTCCTGATGATGCGGAAGAACATATTTTTCAAATCTTTCCCTTCCCATCACATTACCTGTTTCATTACCACCAAAGTTTGCAATTAAGGCAGGACTTTTTGCAACAATTTCATAAATCTGTCTGAGTTTTTTTACCTGAACCTCAACAAGTTTTTCAATCTCATCCCTTCTTTCAGCCCATTCAATGGCAAATGTTTCAACTCCCATCCATCCAATCATAATCTGGTGTAATGGTGATGAGCCAATGCCAGCCCTTAAAATAACATCTTCTCCAAGTTCTTCCTGTGCCCTGAGAAAATCATCATAATATGGCTCATATATCTGATCATCAATCATGGCATAGAGTTTTTTATAGTCATCCGGTCCTTTGAAAATTTTTTCCACTGTCCAGGAAGTAAATCCAGCAGGCTTTTCAAGATATGTGAGGTCTCCATAAGGGGTTCTGATAAAATGCCTTATGTAATGAACACCATTTTCTGTGTAAGAATGGCTTTCATATGAAACATTCGGAGAAATAACTTTGAATACAGGATAGCGTCTGTTGACAATACACAGTCCCTCGTTTCTCAACTGCCTTTCAACACTGCATTGTGGAAGTTTTGATTCATAGATTGTGAAAGGTATTTTGTCAATTTTTTCTCCCCTCAAAACTGCTTCAACCCTTTTTCTCGGTGTCATATTTTTCTCCCTGTACTGGTGTCATTATTCCTGATTACACAGTTTTTCAGATTAAAACATAAATCATTTAATCTGGCAACTTTTGACCTCCCCTCTTCCCCCTCCTGATGCCCCCTTCCATTCCCCCTTTTGAACCTCCCTTTTGTAAAAGTGGCACAAAGGGGGATTTATCCTCTTCTCCTGATTGGATGGGAAAGGTTTGCCAGAGGTTTATATCAGAGAACTCTGATTGAGAAGAGAAAAATTTAATCTTCCCGAAAATTCTTTTAAAATTCTTATTTCTTTACCGAAATTTTACAAAAATCCTTTTCGAAATCCTGTGGTAAAATTTTTTCAATTTACAAAAACAGATGTAAAATAAACAAAAAAAGGAGATATAATGAAATACGCTGATATTCATATCCATCAAAATTATGTTAATCCTGCAGAAAAGGTTGATGTTAAATCACTTCTTAATTCAATGGACAGGGTAGGAATAGAAAAAATCGCAGTGATATCTGCCTATGGCGAGAATCTTCAACAGCAGGAAACAAACATTGATATTGCCGCAAGAATCATTGCACAATGCCCTGACAGATTATATGGGCTGGCATGGATTGAACCAGCACATCATACACCATTAGAATTTCTTGAAAAAGTGATATGCGAGAAAAAATTCAAGGGATTCAAAATGATTCCAAATCACTGGTATCCCTGTGAAGAAAAATTAATTCCATATTATGAAAAAATTGCTGAATTGAATGTACCCTGTCTTTTCCATTCAGGAATTCTTTATTTTAAAACATATTCTTCAAAATACTGTAGACCTGTTTATTATGAAGATCTGATAAGGATAAAAAATTTCAGGTTTGCCCTTGCCCATATTTCCTGGCCCTGGACAGACGAGTGTTTAGCACTTTATGGACAGTGGAGAGCAGCGAAACATTCACTTTGTATTACCAGTGAAATGTTTATTGATATCACACCAGGAACACCACCTTTTTATAGGAAAGAGGCACTCAAAAAACTTTTATTATTTAATGCAGAAGATGGACTTATTTTTGGCACTGATTTTAAATTAACAACAGCCGATTTTTCTTATATCCAGCCAGAGCAGTGGGAAAAAAGAATAAATGATGATAAAGAAATTTTCAACCAGATTGGTGTTTCAGCAGAAACCACAGAAAAAATCTTTTACAAAAATTTTTTGAGATTTTTCGGGGACTAAAAATTTTTCTCTTCTTACAATACCCCTGAGTAAAAAGGAAGGGATGACCGGGGAGAAAAGGAGGAACAATGGAGGAAAAAATATGCTGGTTTAATCCAAAGGAAGAACCATTTGCAATCAATGGTTTTGCATGGTTTGAGAAAGAAAAAATTTATAGACGGCTTCCTGAAAAATCCCAATACGAAATTCCATCTGCTGTTGATCATCTTGCAAATCATACTGCAGGTGGCATGATTAGATTCAAGACAGATTCAAGATTTCTCTATGTCAGAGTAAATCTTCGTGAAATTGTGAATATGCCTCATATGCCTGCAACAGGACACAGTGGGTTTGATTGCTACATTGGTGAACCAAGAAAAGAAGTTTACTGCAGCACTGCAATTCCTGTTGTTGGTGAACAAAAGTATGAAAAAAAATTATTTCAGTTTAATGAAAAAAAGATGAAGCAGATAACCCTTTATTTTCCACTTTATAATGGAGTTAATGATGTTTTCATTGGAATTGAAGAAAATGCAAAAATAACAAAACCTGAACCATTCCCGAAAAAAGGAAGAATTGTTGCTTATGGAACTTCAATTACCCAGGGTGGATGTGCATCAAGAACAGGTGTAGCATACACAAATATTTTAAGCAGGTTGCTGGGAATTGAATTTATTAATCTTGGATTTTCAGGCAGTGGCAAAGGAGAGCCAGAACTTGCTCATCTTATTACAATGATTGATAATGTTGTTTGTATCATACTTGATTATCAGGCAAACACAGATTATCAAAGATACTGCTCAACACTGCCTGAATTTATAAAGATTTTAAGAAATAGATTTAAGAAAACTCCTATTGTTGTTATTTCGAGGCCAGGCGTTGCATTGTGGACATTTGACAGAAATTCAAAAAAGCAATATGAAAAGGGATACAGATTTCAGGAAAAACTTGTTAGAGAACTTAGAAAGCAAGGAGACAAAAATATTTTTTCATTCCACGGGAGTAAATTATTCAAATATATGTGGCAGGAATCAACAGTTGATGGGGGACATCCTACAGACCTTGGGTTTTTTACAATGGCAAAGGCACTCTATCCTGTCCTCAAAAAATTCTTATAAATAGTGTGTCCAGAAATTAGTTGCGAAATTTAAAAATTCGGGAATTTGACAAAATTTTTTTCCTGTTTTAAAATATATTTTAGAAAAATTTCCAGTGTGGGAAAAAAGGCAACGGTGCCAATCGCACGATGTTCGTGCAGGGCACCGATTTTTTTTGCAAAACTTTACAGAGGAGAAAAAAATGAAAGGTAATTTTAAAAAAGAAGATGTGAAAAAGATGTGCAAAGAAATGGATGTAAAATTCATAAGATTATTTTTCTCTGATATTACAGGACAGATGAAAGGATTTTCTATACCAGTTGAGGAACTTGACGGAGCTCTTGAAGCAGGAATGGGGTTTGACGGTTCATCAATCAAAGGTTTTGCAAGAATAGATGAATCCGATATGATTGCGATGCCCGATCCAACAACATTCACAATACTACCATACAGACCGAGGGAAAAGGCCGTTGCAGCAATGATTTGTGACATTTTGAATCCTGATAGGACTCCATATGAAGGGGATTCAAGATACATATTGAAAAGAAAACTTGAAGAAATAAAAAAGGAAGGGTACACATTTTATGTGGGTCCTGAACTTGAATTCTTTATATTTAAAGATGATAAATCAAGTCAAATCCTTGATGAGGGTGGTTATTTTGATGTTACAACCCTTGATGCAGGCAATGAAATGAGGCGAGAAATCATACTTACACTTGAAGAAATGGGAATAAATGTTGAATATTCCCATCATGAGGTTGCTCCGAGTCAACATGAAATAGATTTGAGATACACTGACGCCCTGCATATGGCTGATATAGTGATGTTTTATAGAATGGTTGCAAAGGAAATTGCTGCCAAACATGGTCTTTACATTACTTTTATGCCGAAACCAATCTATGGAGTAAATGGCAGTGGAATGCATACACATCAATCGTTGTTTAAGGGTGAAAAAAATGCATTTTTTGACCCGGAAGATAAATTTTTCCTCAGTGACATAGCAAAAAAATATATCGCAGGACTATTACACCACTCAAAGGAAATAACATTTGTATGCAATCAATGGGTTAATTCATATAAACGACTGGTTCCAGGATATGAGGCGCCTGTTTATATTTGCTGGGCAAGAAGAAACAGAAGTACACTGATAAGAGTTCCGATGTACAGACCTGGCAAAGAGAAATCAACAAGAATAGAATTCCGTTCACCTGACCCTGCGTGCAATCCATACCTTGCATTCGCATGCATGGTTTGCTCAGGACTGAAAGGAATTAAAGAAAATTATGACCTTCCTGAACCAGTTGAAATTGATGTCTATCATCTGACTGAAGAGGAAAGGAGAGATATGAAACTGGATGTTTTACCCGGGAGTCTTATAGAAGCAATAGAGATTGCAGAGAAAAGCAATTTTTTAAGAGAAATCCTTGGCGACCATATTTACACTAATCTTTTAACAGCCAAGAAAATTGAATGGGACGAATATAGAAAAAGAGTCCATGAATATGAGAGACAAACGTATTTACCAGTATTATAAAAATGGATGACAGATTTTTTAGAATACCATCAGGCTGCGGGATTAGTGGCATTATGTCAAAAGACAGAAAATTTTTCAGCGGAGAAAACATTATTAAATCTATCCACAGCATGATTGATAGGGGAAATGGTCTTGGTTCAGGATATGCTGGTTATGGGGTATACCCTGAATTTAAACAATACTGGTGTTTCCACCTGATGTATGAAGAACCAGAGGCAAGAAAAATGGTTGAAGAGTATCTCAAGGAAAAATTTGAAATGATCCACAGTGAACCAATTCCAGTGAAAAATGTCAAAACATTGAGTTTTATTCCAATTCTCTGGAGATATTTTCTTGATACCAGACAGACCTCAGAAGAATATGAGACATTTTCTGAAGAGGATTGTATTGTTCAGGCAGTTATGTTTATTAACACGCACATAAAAAAAGCTTTTGTTTTTTCATCCGGGAAAAATATGGGAATTTTCAAGGGGGTCGGACATCCGGATGAAATAGGGGAATTTTATAAGATTTATGATTACAAAGGTTACATGTGGATTGCCCATAACAGATTTCCAACAAACACTGTGGGCTGGTGGGGAGGAGCACATCCATTTGGTCTCCTTGATTGGGCAGTGGTTCACAATGGTGAAATTTCAAGTTATGGTATAAACAGGAAATATCTTGAAAATTCAGGGTATACCTGTACTCTTTTCACAGATACAGAGGTAATTGCATATCTTTTTGATTTGTTGGGTAGAAAACATCATCTTGATTTTGAAACCATATCCAGTATTCTCAGCGCACCTTTCTGGTTTCAGATAGAAAAATGTGAGAATCAAGAAAAAAAGAAACTATTGAAAATTTTGAGGATTATTTACGGTTCAGCCCTTATCAATGGCCCATTTGGCATCATTGTTGCAAAATCAGATTGTATGATAGGACTTACTGACAGAATAAAGTTGAGACCTCTTGTTGCAGGTGAGGATGATGATTTTTATTATATTGCTTCTGAAGAATCAGCAATAAGAGTTGTAAGTAAAAACATTAAAAATATTTTTAATGCAGAAGCAGGTAAACCAGTGATATTTAGAACAAATGGCAAAAGTTAAAAAAATTTCTGAATTTCTTGTTCGCAGGGATGAAGAAAAATGTATCAGGTGTCAGGTGTGCTGTCGTATGTGTTCTAACGACGTCCATACATATGTTGAGGAAAATGATTCAATATTAAGTGATAATTTAAAATGTGTTGGATGTCATTTTTGCGAGGAGATGTGTCCAACAGCAGCAATAACAATCACAAAGAACCCTTCTGAAATCAGGGAAAACGCAAACTGGAGAAAAGAATATATTTATGATATTGAAAAGCAAGCAGAGACAGGCGGTGTAATCCTGACAGGGATGGGTTGCGATAAGGGCTATAAAAACTATTTTGACCACATTATTTTGAATGCTTCTCAGGTTACAAATCCTTCGATAGACCCTTTACGAGAACCAATGGAAATTAAAACATTCATCGGAAAAAAACCGGATAAAATTGAGTTTGAAATTGAAGGCAATAATATGCTTATAAAAACAGAAATTCCTCCACAACTTGAACTTGATATACCTGTGATGTTTTCTGCAATGAGTTTTGGTTCAATCTCATTCAATGCTATGAAGTCGCTTGCCATAGCAGCAAAAAAATTTGGAACATTCTGGAACACAGGAGAAGGTGGTCTTCCAGAACAACTTTACCCATATGCTGATAGATGTATTGTTCAGGTCGCAAGTGGAAGGTTCGGTGTGAATATCAGTTATCTTGAAAAAGCAGCTGCCATTGAAATAAAAATTGGTCAGGGAGCAAAACCTGGTATTGGTGGTCATCTACCCGGCGAAAAGGTTGTAGAAGAAATAAGCAGAACAAGGATGATTCCTGAAGGTACAGATGCCATTTCTCCTGCGCCACATCACGACATTTATTCAATAGAAGATTTGAAACAACTTATACATGCCATAAAAGAAGCCACATCTTATAAAAAACCTGTTGGAGTAAAAATTGCAGCAGTAAACAATGTTGCACCAATTGCAAGCGGGATTGTCAGGGCAGGAGCTGACTACATAGTCATTGATGGGATAAGAGGAGGAACCGGGGCAGCACCAAAGGTTATAAGAGACAACGTTGGAATACCAATAGAACTTGCAATTGCTGTTGTTGACCAGAGATTAAGGGAAGAAGGTATAAGAAATCAGGTTTCAATAATAACGGCAGGAGGATTTAGAAAAAGTTCAGATGTTTTGAAGGCAATCGCCCTTGGCGCAGATGCTGTTTACATAGGAACTGCAGCACTCGTTTCGCTGGGATGTCACCTGTGTCAAAAATGTTATACAGGAAAATGTAACTGGGGTATCGCAACACAGGATCCTTATTTAACCAAACGACTCAATCCTGAAATTGGAGCACAAAGGGCATATAATCTTCTCAGAGCATGGTCTCTTGAAATAAAAGAAATGCTCGGCGGAATGGGTATCAATGCGATTGAATCATTAAGAGGAAACAGGGAACAATTAAGAGGGATTGGATTAAATGAAATTGAACTTAAGATTCTTGGAATCAAACACGCAGGAGAGTCATGGTAAAAAACAAAATCATCATTAGAGAAGAATTCTGTATGGGTTGTCGCCTTTGCGAAATTTATTGCATAACGCAGCATTCAAAAACAAAAGACATCATCAGGACATATAAGGGAAAGGAACAAAAACCACTTTCTGCAATATATGTTGAAGAATCAGGACATATCTCTTTCGCTATTCAATGCAGACATTGTGAAGATGCACCATGTTTAGAGGCATGTCTTACAGGAGCAATGTATAGAGATGAAAAAACACAGGCAGTCCTTTGCAATAAGGAAAAGTGCGTTGGGTGCTGGATGTGTGTAATGGTTTGTCCTTTTGGGGTAATAAAAATTGATCCTGAAAACAAAAGAATTGCTTCAAAATGTGACCTTTGCACTGGCAGCAATTTTCCTGCATGTGTTGAAAACTGCCCGAATGAAGCAATAATACTTGTTGATGAAAATGGAGAAAAAATTGAAAAGTAGATACGTTATTGTTGGAAACTCAGTTGCTGGAATTAATTGTATTGAAGGAATACGGGAATTTGATAGAGAGGGAACAATAATTGTTTTTTCCGACGAAGAAATTTTGAACTATTCAAGGCCCTTGATTTCATATTATCTTGCTGGAAGATTAAACGAAGATGCATTAAGTTTCAGGGATAAAAGATTTTATGAAAGAAACAACATTAATCTTTTTACTGGCACGTCTGTAAGGAAAATAGACATAAGAACAAAAATTGTGTACACAGATAAAGGTAAATATGAATTTGATTATCTTTTCATCGGGACAGGCGGAAAACCAATTATGCCAACTATTAGTGGTATTGATAAAATTAAGGAAGGCATTTTCACTTTTACAAAATTGAGCGATGCAAAAAAAATCAAATCCTTTATTGAAAAAGAAAAAATTCAGGAGGCAGTAATTCTTGGTGGGGGGTTGATAGGTCTTAAATGTGCTGAAGCCCTTTTAGAAAGAAAAATTTCAATAAAAATCATTGAACTAGCTGATAGAATTCTTCCAAATACTTTTGACCACCTTGCTTCTGAAATAATTGAGAATAAGTTGAAAGAAAAAGGATGCGAGGTCATCAAGAAAAATACTATTGAAAAAGTTCATGCCAGAAACAGTAAATTAAAAGAAGTGATACTGTCTGACGGTAGAAAAATAAAAACACAAATATTGATTGTTGGAATCGGAGTTTTACCTGAATTAAAAATTGTTGAAAACACTGAAATACTGAGAAACAGGGGAATTATTGTTAATGAACACATGCAAACAAATATCCCTTTTATTTATGCAGGGGGAGATGTTGCTGAGGCAGATGAATTTATTTCAGAGAAAAAAGTAGTAATTCCGATATGGCCAGTTGCTGCAAGGATGGGTAAAATTGCAGGTGCTAATATGGCAGGTGAGAATAAAAAATATGACGGGATGTTTGCAATGAATTCGGTTGAATTCCTCGGGATACCAACAATTTCATTTGGCATGACCAATCCACCTGATAGTGAAAACTATCAGATTATAAAAAAAGTTGATGTTGAAAAAAGTATTTACAAAAAAATTGTTATCAGGGACAACACAATCATTGGTGCAATCTATCTCGGTAATATTGAAAGAGCAGGAATAATAACAGGTTTAATAAAAAACAGAATTGACATATCATCCATCAAACATCTTCTATCCAGTGACAATTTTGGACTTCTGGTATTGCCTGAAGCATATAGAAAACACATGGTAAAAGGGGAAGGGATTGAAGTATGAACAATATAACGATAAATGCAGAAAATATGCATTACAAAATTTTGAATGAAGAAATAAGAAAACTCGCAAAACAGGGCTATCAAAAAATTTTTATAGACAATGTCTGTGGACAAAAATTCATCGGAGCAGGACTTTCAGAAAAAAACATTGAAATTACAATCAATGGAATTCCAGGAAACGACCTTGGCTGTTTTATGGACGGTGCCACAATATATGTAAATGGTAATGTTCAGGATGGCACAGGAAATACAATGAATTCAGGCAGGATTATTATAAATGGCAATGCAGGGGATATCACAGGTCATTCCATGAGAGGAGGTGAAATCTACATAAAAGGAAATGCTGGATACAGAGTTGGTATCCATATGAAGGAATACAAAAATTCCCACCCCGTTATAGTAATAGGTGGAATTACCAAAGATTTTCTTGGTGAATACATGGCAGGCGGACTCATAATTGTTTTGAATCTTGAAGAAAAAAACGGAATTGTAGGAGAGCTTGCAGGAACAGGTATGCATGGTGGAGAAATATTTTTAAGAGGAAACATTGAAGAATCAAGTTCAGGCAAAGAAGTAAAAATCTTTTCAGGTGCAAACGAAATTGACAGAATTCAGCAATATCTGAAAAATTTCTGCAGGTTCTTTAATATCAGTTATGAAAAAATAGACGGTAATTTCTATAAACTTGTTCCTGTTTCAAAACGACCTTATGGAAAAATTTATGCCTATTGATACCAAACAAAATTTTCTTGTCTTTTCTTTGTTCAATACACAGGTATACTTAATTTCTCCATAATTTCATTTTGTTCCATCTATGAAAGATGGCACTTATTCAAAAAATTTCTGCATTCTCCTGACTTCAAGTCGTCCTGTATCCCATTCTGGAAAATAGGGAATTTGGAAGGATAATTAAAAGGAAAGTGAATCATACTGAATCGCCGCATATTTTTTCTATGTTCAATTCTCAATGGTATAATAAATTATACCCTTTTCCCTGTCAACTGTTCAAACAGGAGGTGCATATGAAATATACGCAACTAGGGAAAACAGACCTGATTGTTTCAAGGATATGCTTTGGTTGCTGGCAACTTTCTCCAAAATTCTGGGGACAGATTTCAATTGATGACTGGAATTTGGCACTATTAAAAGCCATTGATTGTGGAATAAATTTCATTGATACAGCCCAGGCATATGGAGATGGTTTTGCTGAAAAAGTCCTTGGTGATTTTCTTGAAAAAAACAAATGCAGAAAAAATCTTATTATTGCGACAAAATTTTTCTGGAACATTGAAAATCCAGAAAATCGATATCCTGATACTGACTACAACTATATTATCAGTGAATGCGAGGCATCATTGAAACGATTGAAAACTGACTATATAGATCTGTATCAGATTCACGCCTGGGATTCTCTGACAAAACCTGATGAGGTTGCTTCGGCACTCCTGAAATTAAAAAAGGATGGAAAAATCCGCTGGATTGGTGTTAGTAATTTAAATGTTCATCAGATGAGTATGTATATGAGATATTTTGAAATAAATTGTCTTCAGCCGCTTTATAATATCCTTGACAGGCAGGCAGAGCAGGAATTGTTTCCATTCTGTCTTGAAAAAAGAATTGGTGTTATTACATATTCAACACTGGCAAGAGGGTTACTTGCTGGAAAATATACTGGAGATGAAAAATTTTCTGATTCAAGAGCAAATCATCCCCGCTTCACGGGTGAAAATTTCAAAAAAATTATTACTGCAATCAACACTTATATGAAACCAGTGGCTGAACAACTTTCTATCACAGTTCCTGAACTTGCAATCAGATGGGTTTTAACTCATCCTGCAGTTACATCAGCAATAGTTGGAATAAAAAAGCCCGAGCATATTGAAACAATTAAAAAAGCAGCAGATGATGTTCTGGATAGAAAATTATGGTATAAACTGGCAGATGACATAAAAAACGCCACTCAATAAACTTTTCTCAGGAGAAAAATGAAAAAGGTATTTTTTCTTTTATTGTTTATTTGCGGGATTACATTTGCTTCCTTAAATATTGACTGGAATCCACCTGAAGTTAGTGAAAAACCATTTTTTATCTTTTCGTCAAACATTGTTGTTGATGGAAATATCACAAAAGAAGAATGGTCAAAGACAGTTTGTTTTCCTTTAAGAAGTAAGTTCCATATTCTTCGGGAAGTAAGGAAATGGAATGGTTATATTGATGCTGGAATGGAATTTTACTCAGCATGGGATGAAAAGGGATTGTATTTTGCTGCCATTGTTTCAGACAATGAAGTCATTAATGATAAGCCAGTACAGCAGGCATATGAGCAGGACTGCATTGAGATTTTTGTTGATGGAAGGGTGAAGAATTTTATGAAAGCACCATATTCAAAAGGATGTTATCAAATATTTGTAATTCCCCCTGTGAATGGTAAAGAGCCAGTGGCTGAAGTATTCGGTTCAAACAGAATTGATAATTTGCTTGTTGCAGGGAACAAAACCAAATATGGATATAATATTGAAATTTTCATTCCATGGTCTAACTTTCCCGAAATAAAAAAACCCTTACCAGGGACAAACATAGCAATACAGATGATGCTTGATGATTATGATAAAAATGATAAGGAATCAATACAGCCGGTAAGTTTAAGTTTTTTCAGGAAGAAAAATCTTTTCAGGAGCCCTCAGAATTTTATTAAATGTGTGCTCGCTGAGAAAAATGAATTCCAACCTGCAGTGAGCATTGAATGTTTGTCGCATATTGTTGGTAATTCTATACCGGTTGCAATTGAAATACCATCAATGTATGGAAAAATTGATTCAGTGAAAATTTCTGTTGAAACAGAAACAGGCAAAATTTTCAAATCAAAAAAAATAAAGGAAACAAAATACAGTCAGCCCTGGCACAATGCATTGCGGTTTGAAACAGTTTTTAATTTAGACACAGTCAAGGATGAATTAAGTGTTGTTTCTGCAACGATCACCATGAATGGGAAAACATATACAACAAAAAAGCCGGTTATTTATCTCGGATATATCACAGGTGAGATTATCAATAAAATCAGGCAGGCAAATTTGAAAAAACTTTCTGAATCAGATCCTTTTAAAGCAGTTGCATATCTTGGTGTGGGTTCATCCTATGAAAAAATTAAAAGAGCCATTGAAACAGATGATGGCGAAAAATTGAAATTTGCGGTAAGAGAATCTGCTGCAAGAATTGAGGTTCTTGAAGGAAAACAGGTGAAAAGTATGGATGAATTGTTAAATCTTCTTAATCTTACGAAAAATTCAGATTCGCAATCTATTGTTGAATATCCTTCTACTGATACTGCAGGGATTACCTTTTACTGGGGTTCAATTCCACTTGTGACAGTGAATGTAAAAAAATTCCCTGACCAGGAAACTGCAAAACAGGCAGCAAGAGCAAAAATTACAGGATTTATTGATTTACTTGAAGACAAAAATCCCGCAGGACCTGTTGTTATAGGAGGACTTCCTGCAAGAGCATCATCATATGCCTATTCAATGCATTATTTTTATATTAAGAATTTTGACCCTGAAAAATATCTTTGCGTGGTTGTTCCAGGTACCAGAAGTATTTATGTGATAGAAAATGGAAAAATTGATTATGTTGATGTTGAAGCAATTGTTATTTCAGATGATGCAGGGAAAAAAACAAAGGAAATTGTTGAGCAATATGTTTCTTCATTGAAGAAAAAGTTAGAAATACTTCCAGTTGAGCAGGCAATGAAAAAAAATTCATTCTTGCTTGTGGCAGGGCAAAATATTCCTGAAAGTTTGTCTAACTTTAAATCATACAGGGTAAAAATTGTAAAACATTCCATCATCAGAATTCCATATAAAAATATGCTTATCTCTGTTTCTCATCCATCCAGATGGGTGGCAGAAGAAGCAGCAAAACTTGTTATTAAAAATGTTCCAGTATCTGTGGAAGACATTGATAGAATAAGAAAAACACTTGTCAATGATTTTGCATTTTCTTTGAAAAGTTCTGAGAAAGTGAAAAGTCAGGGATTTATCTATTGTGGAGACCTTCATGCTCATTCAACATCTTCTGATGGTAATCTTTCACCAGTCGGAATGGTTCTTGAGTCAATGTATTGCTTTATGGATTTTTTTGCATTGACAGACCACAATACGATTGATGGTGCAATGAAAGTATCTAAAATTTTGTCTGAATATGGATTTGATTACACATTTCTTGTTGGTGAAGAAATTACAACAAAAAACTTTCATTTCAATGCATATCCTTTGGAAAAAGTTATACCATGGGATTTGCCAGCAGAACAGATTATTCAACTTGCACACCAGCAACAGGCAATCATACAGTGGAATCATCCTGGATGGACAAACTCAGAATGGGAAATGTCAAGAATTGATAGCCCACTTACTGACACAGGTCTTGACGCATGGGAACATATACCTTTTCATTATTATGACTGGAAAAAACAGGACATATCTCCGGCACTTATCGGTAGTACTGATACTCACGATGGAACATTTTCAAAACCTGAAAGGACCATCATTTACTCAAATAAAATTTCAGCAAAAGATATTGTTGACGCAATAAAAGAAAAAAGATGTCTTATTCTTTCTCCATCTGCTGAAAGCGATGTTATGTACGGTGAAACAAATATTATTGGTGAAGCATGGGATATTCTTGTTGAAGGACAACAACTTAAAAAACAAAAACAGGAGACCATTAAAAAGATGTTGAAAAATGCAGATTTACCAGGGATTCTCCTTCACAGCGGAAGCACAGGGAGGACAGATGGAAAAAATTAAAAAAATCGTTGATTTTCTTGACATGTTACTGAAGATTAGAGAAATCAAAGATGATTCATGGAATGGACTTCAATTTGAAGGAAAACAGGAAATAAAAAAAATTATGTGTACAGTTGATGCTGGTATGAGTGTTTTTGAGAAAGCCATAGAAGAAAAATTTGATATGATTATTGTTCACCATGGAATGTACTGGAAAAATCTTAATCCTTCTGTTACAGGAGCAAACAAAAAAAGGATTGAACTGCTTTATGAAAATGATGTTTCTCTTTATGCAGCACATCTTCCACTTGATATGCATCCTGAAATTGGAAATAATGCAATGCTGCTGAAGATAATTGGGGCAAAAAAATCAAAACCATTTTTTCCATATGATGGTCAATCAATAAGCTGGTGCGGGATTTTCAATGTCCAGGTAAAACTTGAAAGCATTGTAAAAAAAATCAATGATGTGCTCGGTATCAATTGCAAATTACTACCCTATGGTAAAAATTTAATAAAAACTGTTGCTGTCATCAGTGGTGGCGGCGGATATGGTGGTTTTAATGAGGCAATAAAAGAAGGTGTTGACCTTTATATTTCCGGTGACACTCTTGAAGTGTTTCATTTTGCAAAGGATTCAGGAATCAATGTAATATTTGGTGGGCATCATGCTACTGAAACACTCGGAGTAAAGGAAATTTCAAAAATTTTATCAAAAAAATTTGATGTTGATGCTCAATTTGTTGATGTTCCAACAGGACTGTAAAATGATTTTTCCATTTAAAGGACACAGATATTCAAAAAAAGCAGGTTCTCTTGAGCAATTGATTGCCCCTCCATATGATGTTATTGGAACTGAATTGAGAAAAATACTGGTCAAGCGCTCAGAATATAATATTGTGCATTTGACATTGCCTGAATCATTTGAGCAAAATTACCACAAAGAAATTGCAGAAAAACTTGAAAACTGGTGTAAAAATGGAATTCTTGTTCAGGATGAAGATGAAAATTTTTATGTAATAAAGCAAAAATTTATCTATAAAGGAAAAAATTTTGAAAGGACTGGTTTTATCGGGCTTTTTGACCTTACTCAATCAGAGAAAATTATCAAGCATGAAATTATTTTTAATAAATACAGGGATGACAGAATAAAATTGCTTGATGCCACAAAATCAAATTTAGAACCAATCTTTTTGCTTTATGAGGATAAAGAATTTTTGCTCGAAAAATTAATAAAGAGTGTTTCATTTCAGGCGAAAATTAAATTTGATGACCAATTGATAGAAATGGAAAATGTGAAATTAGATACTCTTTCTCCATTGATTGAAAAAATTAAAAAAATGCCACTATTTATTGCTGATGGGCATCACAGGTTTCAGGCATCGTTTGAATATTTTCAAAAAAGTCATGATTCTGCACCGCGATTTATAATGGTTTATCTGACAAACATTGTTTCTGATTCTCTTCTGTCCCTTCCAACACACAGGGCTATCAGAGCAGGCACAGTTGAAGAAAAAATCTCAGAAATAAATGATTTTTTTGAAATCAGGGATATGAAAGATCTCAATGATACAATGGAACACATTGAAAAAACTGATGTATGTGCATTCGGATTTTATTCTCAAAAAAAATTCCAGTTATGGACATTAAAACAAAAGGAGATGATAAAGAAATTTCTTCCTGAAACATATTCTGATGACTGGAAATCATTTGATGTTGTGATACTCCATTATTTTGTTTTAAAAAAATTTTTCAACATTGATGAAAAGGAAAAACTTTTTTATGACAGGGATTGTCAGTCAATCATTGATTATGTTGACAAAAATCCTGGCTCTGCAGGTTTTTTCTTAAAAACACCGGATTTACAGAAAATCAAAAATATTTCATTAAATGGAGAAATTCTCCCGCCAAAAAGTACATTTTTCTATCCCAAAGTTCCTTCAGGGCTTGTGATTGCAAGATATGTTTGATATGGAATATCAGGTTATAGTTGTTGGAGCAGGTCATGCAGGAATTGAGGCAGCGCTGGCTACATCAAGAACTGGATTAAAAACACTTCTCATCACTGGAAATATTGAGACAATCGCTAAACCAAGTTGCAATCCTGCCATTGGTGGAGTTGGAAAGGGACAGATTGTCAGGGAAATTGATGCTCTTGGTGGAGAGATGGCTCTTGCAACAGACCATACTGGAATTCAATTTAGAATGCTGAATACTGGAAAAGGTCGTGCCGTGTGGAGTCCAAGGGCACAGATTGATAGATTTAAATACAGTAACTACATGAAAAAAGTCCTTTTCAATCAGAAAAATCTTACACCTGTCAGGGGTTTTGTAAGTGAAATAATAGAAAGAAATTGTAGAATAAAGGGTGTGAGACTATCTTCAGGAGAAAAAATTGAATCTCAGTGTGTAATCCTGTGTCCTGGTACATTTCTCAATGGTATCATTCATATTGGCGAAAAAACATTTCCTGCAGGAAGAATGGGAGAATTTTCAGCAAAAGGAATTTCAGAATCATTAAAAAATCTTGGATTTGAAGTGGGAAGATTGAAAACAGGGACCCCTCCAAGAATCAGTAAATCCTCCATTGATTTTACAAAGGTTAAAGAACAACCAGGGGATAAAAAAATTATTCCATTTTCTTTCAGAACAATCTTCATTGACAGACCACAGGTATCCTGTTATCTTACAATGACAACATCTGAGACAATGAAGATTATAAAAGACAATCTTCACAGAGCACCCCTGTATACAGGACAGATTAAATCAATTGGTCCAAGATACTGTCCTTCAATTGAAGTAAAAGTAGTAAGGTTTCCTGACAGAGATCATCACCATATTTTCCTTGAGCCCGAAGGTTATGATAATGATGAGGTCTATGTCAATGGGTTTGCCACAAGTATTCCTGTTGATGTTCAGGAAAACGCACTCAGAACTATTCCAGGACTTGAAAATGTGAAAATTCTCAGATATGGCTATGCAATTGAATATGATTTTGTTCCACCATATCAATTAAAGCCAACTCTTGAAACAAAAAAAATCCAGCATTTATATCTTGCAGGTCAGATTAATGGCACAAGTGGTTATGAAGAAGCAGCAGGTCAGGGAATTATCGCAGGTATCAATGCATCTGCTTCAATTTCAGGTATTGAACCACTCATATTGAAAAGGTCAGAATCATATATTGGAGTAATGATTGATGATATTACAACAAGGGAAATTACAGAACCATACAGAATGTTTACATCAAGGGCTGAATACAGATTAATCCTCAGGCAGGACAATGCTGATTTCAGATTAATGGATTATGGTTATCGATATGGTTTGATTGATGAAAAAACATATAAAACAATGGAGGAAAACAGGAAACTTGTAAAACAGTGGTGTGAAACAATGGAATCAACCTATCTTTCTGGCTACGATGAAAAAACATCAATTGCTGATTATTTAAGAAGACCTGAAATTTCAATCAATCATATCAGTCAATTGTTCAATGAAATTTCTGATTTGCCTGAACATGTAAAGGAAGAGATTGAAATTGAAATAAAGTATGCTGGGTATATCAAAAGAGAACTTGATTTGATTGAAAAAACAAAAGACATTGATGATATTGTCATTGGTGAAAACATTGATTTTGAAAAAATTATGGGAATTTCAGTAGAAGCAAGGGAAAAATTAAAAAAATATAAGCCATTCACCATAGGTCAGGCAAAAAAGATTGATGGAATAAGCCCATCTGATATCACTGCCATATTGATTTATATGAAAAAAACCGGGAAAGCCACTCATAAGAAATGTTGATTGAAACCATACATCGCTAATGGTAAAATGTAATCGACAAGGACAAAATATGAAGAATAAATTATCAGACGAAGAAATTCAAGAAATCTACCAAACTATTAGCGATTACCACGGTAGGTTTTTAAAAAAATATGGAGTAAAACTTCCTAAGTTAACCGACTCAAAAGGTAGTTATACCCGAGATGCCCTGGTTCTGGTTTACCTTGCACAAAACTATCCTGATACCAGAAAGGTTTCAAAAGAAGAGCTTACGCAATTTATTCGCCAGTATTATCCAACTGTAACTGACGTCCAACAAGCAAGACATCTTGGAGCACAAAAGGGATGGTTTATCGCTGCGGGTGGACGTGATAATAAAGAGATTATCCTTTCCCGCGGTGAATATCAACTTATTTCTCTTGAAAAACCTTACCCTGCATTTCACAAACATAGAATAGAGAAGACAGACAATTGGGAGGAATTAAAAAAACAGTATCAATATAGGTGTGCTACCTGTGGTTCAGTGGAGGGTGAACCCAATATCCATTGGCCAAACACAATTACTCACTTACAAAAGTCGCATATGGATCCCAATAAACCCTTGTTGCCCGGAAACATCATTCCGCAGTGTCAGAAGTGTAATAGAGCAGATAGAAACAATTGGGTCTATGACGAGAGGGGAAGGGTAATAAAATTAGCAAACCCAAATGTTATAAAAAGGTCAGATAAGGAGGTCAGGTACAGGGTTTATAAAATTTTGTATGAGGAATTTAAAGGAATGAAACCAGATGAACGATAAATTTATAAATAAAATTGTACTGGGTGATGCCGAAAAAATACTACCCGAAATTGCGGATAGTTCAATAGACCTTGTGTTGACAGACCCGCCGTACTTTCTTGACAAAATGGACAATGGTTGGGACCCAAGGGTTGTATCAACTATAACAGATTACTGTAATGTTATAAGGTCTCTTCCTCCAGGAATGAAATTTGATAAACAACAGGGAAAAAGGTTTTACGAGTGGTACTACAGAATATCAAAGGAAATATTCCGTGTACTCAAACCTGGAGGGTTTTTCTTCTCATTTTCAAGTCCGAGGCTCTATCACAGGGCTGTCTCGGCAATTGATGATGCTGGTTTTTTGATTAGAGATTGTTTTATCTGGCTCTATACACAGAATCAGCCAAAGGCAATGTCGCTCGACCATTTTATTGAGAGAGAAAAGTTTAGTGAAGTGGAGAAAATGAAAATGAAAGAAAAATTAAAAGGGTGGAAAACCCCGCAGATAAAATCGTGTTTTGAACCTATTGTGATGGCACAGAAACCGTGTGAAGGAACTTTTTTACAAAACTTCCTGAAATACCGTGTAGGGCTTATAAATACAAATGTGAAAATTGGAAAAGGGATGTTTCCTTCCAATGTTGTGACAACCGACGAAATTGATAGTGTAATAGATAAGTGTTTTCTTTTACCGAAACCTGATAAAAAGGAGAAAGGAGAATTTAATACGCACAGAACTGTGAAACCACTTAGTTTATGCGAGTATATTATTGCACTTACAACGTTTTCGTCCGATTCAGTCGTACTTGATCCATTTGTTGGAAGTGGAACTACTGCTGTTGCTGCTAAAATGTTGGGGAGAAAATTCATTGGCATCGACATAAATTCCGAATATCTTGAAATAGCACAAAAAAGGTTGGAAAACTGTGGGATGGGAGAGAGTCGGTTGTACGCTGTATTCAATCAAAAGAAACAACTGAATTTATTAGAACCCGAAAGTTTATACGAAAGCAGGAAAAAGAAAACTGGAAGTTAAAGAAGCGGTTATAACTGTTGTGATTGCTACTTCTGGCTTCATTCCTGATTCTATGAGAGTGGGAATAAAAATTATCGCGGTTTTTGACCTTTTTTGGAATAAAATTTTACTATGAGAAAACTGGTGAAAAAATTTTCAATTTTTTTCATTAAATTTGTCTCAATTGTTGTCATTTCAATTATTCTCTCTTTGCCTTTCATTGCACCTGTTTTCCTTATCAAGGGTTTCAATATAATTACAGTGTATCTACTGGCTTTTATTCTTTTCTTTATCATCGGGTTTCTTTACTATTTTCCTGTGAAAATCTGCCTGAAGAAAAATCTGAAACGAAAGAAAGGATTTTTGATTTCTGTTTCAATTATACTAATCACAGGTCTTACTGCTTATGGAATAACAAATCTTTGTGGAACATTGATGCTAAAGAAGGCAATTGAGGTAGCAAAAAAGGAAGGAATAAGATTTGAATTCAAAGATATTGTTCCTGCTGAAATTCCTGATGAGAAAAATGCAGCAGTAGTTTTTCAGGAAGTATTTACGATGCTAAAAAGGATGGGTAAAGAACAAAAGAACCTGATTAATGAATCTTATGGCATTGTGTTTTCAAAATTTGAACATACACCTGAATCTCCTGAGAAGAAAGTCAACCAGGCGAGAAAATTATTATTTGGAGATGAATTCAATAAATTTTTCAATCTCATTGATAAAGCAGTTTCAATGCCTGATTGCAGATTTAAAATAAATTATGAGGATGGTCCAGGAGCTCTTTCACCACATCTTTCAAAGCTTCGTGAAATTGCAAGAATTTACGCATTAAAGTCATATTTTCTTGCTGAAAAACAAGATGTAAATTCTGCACTAAAAACAATTGAAACAATTTTTTCTCTTGGTGATTGTCTTTTAAATGAACCATTTATCATTTCTCAACTTGTCCGTTTTTCCCTTTATGAAGTTGCAGTGGACTCTTTTCAGGAAATTTTTTATACTGCAGGAGAAAAACTTTCATCAAAAGACCTTGAAAAAATGATTTTTTTGATTGACAACAAAAAACTTGACATCACTGATCCGTATGTTAAGGACTATATCCTTATGATCGGCTGGGTCTTTGGAAATATTTTACCAGGACCTTTTAAAAAAGGAGATATTCCGATTATGTGTTCATTATGTGTACAGATTACGGATACTCCCTATAATAAACTCTACAAAACTGTGTTTCTTCCTGTGCTGAAAATGGATGCAGCACTTACTCTGAAAATCATTATAAGGGCAAAATATCTTGTTTCTCTCCCTTTTTATTCTGTTAGCAGTGATTTGAAAAAACTTGAGCAGTACATTCACGATTGTGCGGAAAGGTACCACTCAGGTGCCATGTTGACAGGATTTAGTGTTGAAATTCCTGTAATACGTTCGCAATATCTTGCCCGTCTTTCTGCTATGAAAATTTTATGCGGGCTTGAAATTTATAAAAGAAAATATGGTGATTATCCTGAAAGACTTGAGCAACTAATACCTGAAATATTTCAACAATTACCATTAGACCCATTCACTGGAAAAAATTTTATATACAGGAAACATGGTGGTAAAATCATTATCTACAGTGTGGGAAGAAATCTGAAAGACGATGGTGGAACATATGATTTAAAAAAGGAAAAAGATGACATTGTCTGGAAAAATAAAAAAGATTGAAGAAGCAGTTAAACTGGTGAAAGATAATGATACAGTGGCAACTGGTGGTTTTGTAGGTAACTGTCATCCTGAACAACTATCGTTGTTTCTTGAAAAAAGATTTCTTGAAACAGGGCATCCACAAAATTTGACGATTGTCTATGCTGCAGGACAGGGCGATGGAAAAAATCGTGGTATCAATCATTTTGCCCATGAAGGTATGGTAAAAAGAGTTATTGGCGGTCACTGGAATCTTGTTCCATTAATGGGAAAACTTGTTATTGAAAACAAAATTGAGGCATACAATTTTCCACAGGGAGTTATTTCTCATCTTTATCGTGATATTGCAGCAGGCAAACCAGGAACAATTACCCATGTCGGGCTTTATACTTTTGTTGACCCGAGATTTGGTGGTGGGAAATTGAATGAGATAACAAACCAGGATCTTGTTGAGTTGATATATCTCAATGGAAAACAATGGCTTTTTTATAAAGCATTTCCAATCAATGTTGCATTGGTCAGGGGAACAACATCAGATTATTATGGCAATATTACAATGGAAAAAGAGGCAGGAAGTTTGGAGATGCTGTCAATGGCAATGGCTGCAAAAAATTCAGGTGGTATTGTGATTGCCCAGGTTGAAAGAATTACTGATAAAAAATTGAATCCATTTCTTGTGAAAATTCCAGGAATTTTTGTTGATGCGGTTGTTGTGGCAGAAAAAAAATATCATCAACAGACATTTGCAGAAGATTACAACCCTGCTTTTTCAGGGGAAAAACAAATCCCAGTGGAAAGTATTCTTGGAAAGATGTCTCTTGATGAAAGAAAAATCATTTGCAGAAGGGCTGCAATGGAAATAAACAAAGGGGCAATTGTAAATCTTGGTATTGGAATGCCAGAAGGAGTTGCTGTTGTTGCAGCAGAAGAACAAATCCTTGACGAGATTGTTTTAACTGTTGAGGCAGGTGCAGTTGGTGGGATACCAGCAGGTGGATTGAGTTTTGGGGCAGCATACAATCCTGAAGCAATCATTGACCAGCCATATATGTTTGATTTTTATGATGGCGGTGGTCTTGATATTGCGTTTCTCGGGCTTGCTCAGGCTGATAAAAACGGAAATGTCAATGTCAGTAAATTTTCTTCAAGAATTGCAGGAGCAGGTGGTTTTATCAATATCACGCAAAATGCAAAGAAACTTGTTTATTGTGGAAGTTTTACGGCAGGTGGATTGAAGATAGAGGTCGAAAATGGGAAATTGAAAATTATCAATGAAGGGCAGTATAAAAAATTCATCAGTGAAGTTGAACAGATTACTTTTTCAGCCCGATATTCCATTGAGAAAAAACAAAGGGTCCTTTATGTCACAGAAAGAGCAGTTTTTGTTCTTACAGAGAAAGGACCTGTGCTGGCAGAAATTGCCCCAGGGATTGATATTGAAAAAGACATTTTTTCAAAGATGGAATTTGTTCCTGAAATTTCAAAGAACCTGAAAATAATGGACGAAAGTATATTTTTTGAAAGGCCTATGGGGTTGAAAAACAAAATCAGGGAGAAACAATGAAAAATGTTTTTATTGTTGGAGCAACAAGGACACCGGTTGGTTCGTTTTGCAAAAGTTTAACTAATATCTCTGCGGTTGAGCTTGGTTCAATAGTAATTTCATCAGTGGTAAAAAAATCAAAAATTTATCCTGAAAAAGTAGACCAGGTTATTATGGGAAATGTATTACAGGCAGGGCTCGGACAGAACCCTGCAAGACAGGCATCAATAAGAGCATCTCTTCCGTTAAAAACATCTGCCACAACAATCAATAAAGTATGTGGTTCTGGTTTGAAAGCGGTCTGCCTTGCAGCAGAAATGATAAAGGCAGGTGACGCTGACATTGTTGTTGCTGGTGGAATGGAAAACATGAGCCAGGCACCGTATCTTATTGATAAGGCAAGGACAGGATATAAGATGGGACATGGAAAATTGATTGATTCAATGATTCACGATGGATTGTGGGACATCTTTAATGATTATCATATGGGAATTGCAGGTGAAAATCTTGCAGAAAAATATTCAATAACAAGGCAGATGCAGGATGAATTCGCATTTCACAGCCAGCAAAAATATGCTCAGGCACTGAAACAGGGGAAATTCAAAGAAGAAATTACACCTGTTTTGATAGGAAACAAAGATACAGGAACAATTTTTGAACAGGATGAATTTCCAAAACCCGACACAACCATTGAAAAACTTTCAAAACTGAGACCTGTTTTCAAGGAAAATGGAACAATCACTGCAGGAAATGCATCTGGTATCAATGATGGAGCGGCAGCAGTTGTTCTTGCATCAGAAGATGCAGTTAGAAAAATGTCACTTGAACCAGTGGCAGAAATCATTTCATATGGAGAATCGGGTATGGATCCATCTCTTATGGGACTTGGTCCTGTTCCGGCAACAAAAATTGCTCTTGAAAAGGCACAGTTATCAATTGATGATATTGAACTGATTGAAATCAATGAAGCATTTGCAGCACAGGTTCTTGCAGTTATTAAAGAAACATCATGGGATATGAAAAAAATTAATGTTAATGGTGGAGCAATAGCAATAGGCCATCCCATAGGAGCAAGTGGAGCAAGAATACTGGTAACACTTTTGTACGAAATGAGAAGAAGAAAGGCAAAATATGGTCTATCTACTCTATGCATCGGTGGGGGAGAAGGAATTTCAATGATAATAAAAGGATGTGAGAGATGATAAAAAAAGTTCTTGTGATTGGTGCTGGAACAATGGGGAAAGGTATTGCAGGATTTCTGGCGTCCTGCGATATTCAAACTTTTTTGCTGGACCAGAATGTTGAAATAACAAAATTGGCAATTGAACAAATCAGCCAGAAAATTCAAAAAGATGTTGATGCAAAGGTCATTTCAGAGGAAAGAAAAAAAGAAATAATGTCAAAGATTTTGCCTGTGCCATCACTGTCGCAGGTTGGAAATGTTGATATTGTTATTGAGGCGGTTGTTGAAGATTTAGAAATCAAAAAAAATCTTTTCAGAGACCTTGATAAAATATTTCCTTCAAATATCATTCTTGCAACAAATACATCATCGTTAAGTATCTCTGAAATAGGTCGTTGCTTGAAAAATCAGGAAAGAATTATCGGGATACACTTCTTTAATCCTGTAAGCAAAATGAAACTTGTTGAAATTATACCTGGAGAAAAAACATCAAACACAACCATAGAAAGAGCAAAAAATTTTGTTGAACAGATTGGAAAATTTCCTGTTATATCAAGGGATAGCCCTGGCTTTATTGTTAACAGAATCCTGATTCCAATGATTAATGAGGCAATTTTCGCTCTTTATGAAGGAGTTGCTGATAAACAATCAATTGACGATGCAATGAAATTGGGAGCAGCACATCCGATGGGACCACTTGCTCTTGCAGACCTTATTGGACTTGACGTTTGCCTTGATATTATGGTAACACTTGAGAAATCATTCAATGA
>Ga0078972_1002732_pt1 | contig 56718 bp, 38 predicted proteins | sample YelNatPaOPGAMG01_FD_67568 | JGI IMG/M metagenome (GOLD analysis project Ga0078972, IMG submission 67568) | Hot spring thermophilic microbial communities from Obsidian Pool, Yellowstone National Park, USA - OP-RAMG-01 (SPADES assembly) (version 2) | ecosystem: Environmental > Aquatic > Thermal...
CCCCCGCCCGTGCGGGCCCCCCCCCCCCCGGGGGGGGGGGTGGTTTTGGGGGGGGGGGGGGGGGGGGGGGCCCCCCCCCCCGCCCCCCCCCCCCCCCCCCCCCCCCTTCCGGATCAAGGCCGGGCTTGGGCGGAGCATGTCAGCCGGCGTTCACCCGACAGGCCAGCAAAGGCTATTTTCGAATCAGGAGTAGAGGAACTATGGCAGATACTACTGGCGAAATGCGCATCATGGCGCCGGATCTGAAGGCGTTCGCGGTCGAACTACTCAAGAAGGTGGGTGTGCCCCAGAACGAGGCACAGCAGGTGGCGGATGTGCTCGTGCTGGCTGACCTGCGCGGCGTTGATTCGCACGGGGTGGCCCGCCTGAGCAACTATGTCGTGGCCATTGAGAAGGGCTATGTCAAGCCCAAGGCAGAGGTCAAGGTCGTGAGCGACTGGCCGTCCATCGCGCTCGTTGATGGCTGTGACTCCCTGGGGCAGGTGGTGGGCATCCAGGCCATGAAGCTGGCGATGGACAAGGCCGAGAAGACCGGCTGCGCTTCCGTGACGGTGACTAACAGCCGCCACTATGGCATTGCAGGCTATTATGCGATGATGGCCCTCGAGCGCGACATGATCGGACTCTCCGTGACCAACTCGCGCCCCTGGGTGGTGCCGACCTTTGGCTCCAAGGCCATCTTGGGCACAAACCCTATCGCCGTGGCAGTGCCGGCGGGCGAGGAAAAGCCCTGGGTGCTCGACATGGCCACCAGCGCCATCCCCATCGGCAAGGTGGAAGTGGCCAAGCGCCTGGGCAAACCCCTCCGCGACGGCACGGCAGTGGACAACAAGGGCCAGGTTACCCGCAACCCCGACGACGTGTATGCCGGCGGCGGGCTGCTGCCTCTGGGCGGCATGGCCGAAACGGCAGGCTACAAGGGCTATGACCTTTCGGTGCTGGTGGATATCCTCTCCGGCGTGCTCTCGGGCGCCAGCTACAGCGCCACGATCAGCAATGTCTGGGGGGTGAGCGCTATCGGCCACTTTTTCATGGCCATGCGCATCGATGCGGTGCGCCCGGCTGCCGAGTTCAAGGCCATGATGGACCAGATGATCCGCGACCTCAGGAACTCTCCGAAGGCTGAGGGGCAGGACCGCATCTTTGTGGCTGGCGAGCCCGAATTCGAGGCCCAGGCCCGGCGTGAGCAGGAAGGCATCGTCCTGCCGAGCAAGGTGGCCGACGATCTCAAGGGTATGGCTGCACGTCTGGGTGTGCAGGTGCCTGCCTGAGGCTGGCTCCATTCCGACCCGGCGCCGGTTCCGATCTGTACGGCTTTTCCACAATCGCGCCGAGAGGTGGAAGCAGGCGCGGCATCATGCCGCGCCTACAGCCGGCCACGGTTCCGAGCCGACGCCGAGTTGCATACTGGAGAAAAGCGGCGTAGACTTCCGAAGTCTTCAAGACTTCGGAAGTCTGTTTTACCTGGAGGATGGGGATGGGCGAGAGGCGTATCTCGGCAGAGGAGCTGCTACAGTTCGTGATGGCCGTGTTGAGCAGGCTGGGCGTGCCAGGGGATGAGGCCCGGATGGTGGCTGATGTGTTGGTAAGCGCCGACCTGCGCGGGGTGGAGTCGCATGGCGTGGGGCGGCTCCACTTCTACGTGGATGACCTGGTGCTGGGGCGGGTGCGGCCGGTGGCCGAGACGCGCGTGCTCAGCGAGTGGCCCTCGCTGGCCCTCTTCGATGGCGGCAAGAGTCTGGGGGCCGTGGTGGGGCATCGCGCCATGTTGCACTGCCTCGACATGGCCGAGAGAGCGGGTATGGCCAGCGTCACTGTGACCAACTCGAATCACTATGGCATTGCGGGCTATTATGCCATGATGGCGCTGGAGCGCGACATGATCGGGCTATCGCTCACCAACTCGCGGGCCCACACCGTGCCGACCTTCGGGCGGCAGGCGATGCTGGGCACGAACCCCATCGCCCTGGCGGTGCCTGCGGGTGAGGAGCGCCCCTGGGTGCTGGATATGGCCACCAGCGCCATCCCCTTGGGCAAGGTCGAGGTGGCCCAACGCAAGGGCATCCCCCTGCGAGAGGGCCTCGCTGTAGACGCCAAGGGCCTGCCCACCACCGACCCGGAAATGGTGCTGGCGGGTGGGGCCTTGCTGCCTTTGGGCGGCCCAGCCGAGACGGCAGGCTACAAGGGCTATGGCCTCTCCGTGCTGGTTGATATCCTCACCGGCGTGCTCTCAGGCGGGGGATATTGTGCGGCGATGAGCCCCGTCTGGTGCGAGAGCCCTACCTCCCACTTTTTCGCCGCTATACGTATCGACGCGGTGCGCCCGGTTGCTGAGTTCAAAGCCATGATGGACCGTATGATCCGTGACCTCAGGAACTCACCCAAGGCCGAGGGCCAGAGCCGCATCATGGTGGCCGGCGAGCCCGAATATGAGGCCGAGACGCAGCGCCGGCGCGAGGGGATCCCGCTCGGGGCCAAGGTGGTAGAGGAGTTGGAGCAGATCGGTGCGCGCGTGGGCGTGACACTGCCGTGATCCGTGACACCTGGGGTTGCGCCATGGCGTGCCGGGTGTCACTGCCGATGCTTCGTTGGGCAGGTACTGTGTTGGCCGACAGATACTTCGCATTGTGGACCTTACGCATCACGCCTTGCGTATTAAAAGGCCCTTGACCCTGCTCTACCCTTGAGGTAGAATCATGCAACAGCGACTCCGATGGGAGAGGGATGGCAGGAGCCGGTTATGAAGTTGATCTATCGGGACAAGACGTGGGAACTGCGCGGCGGCATGACGGTGCGCGATGCAATTATCAAAGTGGGCCTCGACCCGGAGGCCGTGCTGGCCTTACGTGCCGGGGTGCTGATCAATGAGGAGACAATTCTCGGGGATGATGATGAGATCAAGCTCGTTGGCGTGGTCTCTGGGGGCTGAATGGCGGGCCTGAGCATTGAAATGTAGTATCTGCGGCCGCATGGCCGCCATCAACCTGCGCCATCACCGGTTGCGTTTGTGTAGTGAGCATCTTGTGGCCTGGACGCCGAAGCAGGTGGCGCGGGCGATCGTGAAATACCGCATGTTTGCGCCCACCGATCGTGTGCTGGTGGCCGTTTCGGGCGGGAAGGATTCTCTCACCCTGTGGGATGTGTTGCTGCACCTGGGCTATCAGGCTGATGGGGTGTACATCAACCTGGGCATTGGCCCGGCGGGAGGGTATTCGGACCTCTCGCAGGCCAAAGTCGAAGCCTTTGCTGCCGCACACCCCGAGGCCCGGCTGACGGTGGTGGACCTGGCGCGGCAGTATGGCGCTACTGTGCCCGAGCTCGTCAAAGAACGGCGGGGGCGGCATCCTTGCTCTGTTTGCGGATTGGTGAAACGGCACATCATGAACCGGCTGGCCCGAGAGAGCGGCTATGCGGCTATCGCCACCGGCCACAATCTCGACGATGAAGTGGCCGTGCTCTTCCAGAATACCCTCCGTTGGAACATCAGCTATATGGCACGCCAGGGCCCGGTGCTACCGGAAGGGCCTGGTTTCGCGCGCAAGGTCAAACCCCTGATCCGTATCCGTGAGCGCGAGTCGGCTGCCTATGCGCTGGTGCGCGGCATCGACTATATCTATGACGAGTGCCCCCACGCCGAGGGGGCGGCCACGCTCTTCTACAAAGAGATCATCAACCAGCTCGAAGCTCGCTCGCCAGGCATGAAGGAATCCTTCTACCTGAGCTTTTTGGAGCAGCGGGCGCGCTATGACCTTTTCCGCCAGGAGCGCCAGGAGCTGGCCATGCACCCCTGTGAGCGCTGTGGCCAACCGACGACGGCGCCTTCTATCTGCGCCTTTTGCCGGCTATGGCTGTCATCCGCTGAGCGCCGGCGACTGCGCGATATTGGGCAAGAGTTCCCATGAGCGCGATTCTTGCCCCTTGTGGGCTTTTGGAGGTAGACCCGTGAGCGACGAATTCCCAGAGCTGCCCCCTGACCTGGAAGCCCACTACCTGCCTGAAGAGCTGCCGCCCGATCACCGCTCGGGTTTTGTAGCCGTGATCGGCGAGCCGAATGTGGGCAAGTCGACTCTGCTGAACCATTACCTGGGTCAGAAAGTGGCCATCGTTTCGCCGAGACCCCAGACCACGCGCGACCAGCTGCTGGGCATCCTCACCCGGCCTGATGCGCAGGTGGTCTTTGTCGATACGCCGGGCATCCACCGGCCTCACACCAAGCTGGGCGAGTATATGGTGGCGACGGCCCGGCGGGCCATCCCCGATGCCGATGTGGTTCTGTGGCTGGTGGATTGCACCGAGCCGCCCTCGCCAGTGGCCGAGGAAATCGCGGCCTGGCTGGCGCATGCGCCGGCTGTGATCGTGGCCCTGAACAAGATTGATCTGATCTCACCCGATGATATCCCGGTGCGCGCCGAACCTTATCACGAGCTGGTGCAGGGGGCGGAATGGATCCCCATTTCTGCGGCCACAGGCGAGAACTGCGACCGGTTGCTGCAGGCCCTCATCGACCGGTTGCCCATGGGCCCGCGCTACTTTCCCGAGGAGCAGGTTACTGACCAGCAGGAGCGCTTTATCGCCGCCGAACTGGTCCGTGAGCAGGCGCTGCAATACCTGCAGCATGAGGTGCCGCATGCCCTGGCGGTGGTGGTTGAAGAGTTTAAGGAGCGCCGGGAGGGCATGCTCTACATTGCGGCCACCATCTATGTGGAGCGGGAAACGCAAAAGGGCATCCTCATCGGCAAGGGGGGGCAGATGTTGCGCACTATCGGCGCGGCGGCGCGGGAGGAGATCGAAAAGGCTTTCGAATCCAAGGTCTACCTGGAGCTATGGGTCAAGGTGCGCAAGAATTGGCGCAAGGACGAGCGCGAATTGCGCCGCCTTGGGTATACCCTGCCCAGGGAATAGAGGGAAAATAGACCTGACAGGTTTCGGAAAACCTGTCAGGTCTGGTTGTCGTTGCCAGGTCTGCCGGTCACTGGCCAGGGAATTGCCCATCCTCCAGGAAGCGGAGCAGGCTTGCGCCATAGCTGTTGTTGGCCATGCGGTTGGCGAGGATGCGCAGTTGCTCGGCGTTGATATAACCCATGCGGTAAGCGATCTCCTCTGGAGAGGAGATCATCATCCCCTGCCGGTCCTCCACCGCCTGCACGAAATTGGCTGCCTGCAGGAGTGATTCATGGGTTCCCGCATCCAGCCAGGCCACACCCCGGCCCAGGGGCTCCACACGCAACTCTCCCTGCCTCAAGTAAAGGCGGTTGAGGTCTGTGATTTCGATCTCGCCCCGCGGTGAGGGTGAGAGGCTCGCCGCATACTCGGCCACCCGCCCATCATAGAAGTAGAGCCCGGGCACGGCATAGTTGGAGCGCGGCCGGGATGGCTTTTCCTCGATGCTCAAGGCATGGCCCTGCTGGTCGAACTCGATCACGCCGTAGCGCTGCGGGTCGCGCACCGGGTAGGCAAAGACGAGCGCCCCACACGTCAGCTTGGCCGCCGCACGGAGCTTGTCAGGCAGCCCATGCCCGAAGAAGATATTGTCCCCCAGGATCAGGCAGACGGGCTCCTCACGCACGAAATCGCGCCCCACGATAAACGCATCGGCCAGGCCGCGCGGATGATCCTGCTCAGCATAGGCAAAGCTCAGGCCCCATTGGCTGCCATCGCCCAGGAGCCGCCGAAAGTTGGGCAGGTCTTCGGGCGTGCTGATCACCAGGATCTCGCGGATCCCCGCCAGCATCAGCATGGCGAGAGGATAGTAGATCATGGGCTTGTCGTAGACGGGCAACAACTGCTTGCTCACGGCGATGGTCAACGGATGGAGGCGGGTGCCCCGCCCTCCAGCCAGAATGATTCCCCTCACAATCGCGCTCCTCCAGGCGAATTGCTGCGCTTAATCTGCATTTTCCGTGCCAACGCGAATTTGACAGAATGAGACCTGACAGGTATCCCGAAACCGGCAGGTCTTGGAAAACCTGCCAGGCCTCACACCTAGCGCACCGTCACGGCAAAGGCTGCCGTCTGCGCGGGCGCGACGTCCTTTTCCCAGGGGCGCAGATAGTTGAGCGCGATCGTGGTCTTGCCCGGAGCGACGGCCTTGAACGTCCACACTTCCTGGCCGCCCGCGCCCACCGCGTCGGTCTTGGGCTCTACATACTGGGACCCGACCAGCACCAGCACCTTCCCATCGAGCGGTGCCCCGAGCTGCCAGCTGTAACCCGTCGTGATATTCGAGTCGAGCCGGATAGAGAATTCCTGACCCGTTTGGACCTCGATCGTAGTGGTTTTGATGTCATAGCTCGCGCGCGCCGTCGCGCATCCCGCCAGCAGAACAAGGCAGAGTAGGGCAAGCAGCGCCCCGTGCAGCACTCTCATTGCAGACCTCCTCAAAACGTGGTACTGTTCTGCCCTATGGACGTTGCCGGCCCTCCCCAAGTTCCATTCACGCGCCTTCGGCGATGATGCGATCAACGACGAGCTGCCTGAAATCGGGCGAGAGGCTGGCGAAATAGGCGCTGAACCCGGTGACGCGCACAATCAGGTCCGGGTACTTGCTGGGGTCCTGGTGGGCTTCCAGCACCTGGGCGCGGTCCATGATGTTCATGTTGATCTGGGTGCCGCCCAGGCGAAAGTGGGTGCGGATCAGGTCCTCGATCAGCTCTACGCCATGGGGGCCGCGCGGCAGGGCGGGGTCTAGCTCGATCTGCAGGGGGGCAGTGTTACCCCAACCGGGCTGGACGCTCGCAACTGCAGCGGCGAGGGCGGTGGGGGCGCCATCCTTGCGAAAGCCCGGGTCGGGATTGGAACCGTGGGAGATGGGCGCACCGGCATGCCGGCCGTTGGGCGTGGCGCCAAGCTCGCGGCCCATGGGAATGGTGTTGGCCCAGGAGAATATCCCCGGGATCATGTTGTAGCCGGCGGGGGTGGGCCGCTCCTTGACCAGGCGGGTGAAAGCATCGGCTATACGCACGGCCCACTCATCGGCGCGCGCACCGCCCGTGCCATAGCGGGGGATGCTGCGCATCATGAGCCGCGCGCGTTCACCCTCGGCGCCGGCCCAATCGCTATCCAGATAGCCTAACACCTGCTGCCACGAGAGCCGACCCTCCTGCTCCACGCGCTGCTCAAGCGCGGCAAAGCTATCAGCCACTGTGGCCAGGGCGGCCGCATCTACACAGAGGTTGGTGTATTCCACGCCGCCGTGGGAGGCATCCAGCCCGCGCTCTATGGTGCCGTGGCAGAGCAGGTCCATCACCAGCTCAGGGAAGACCTGATGCATGTGCTCCATGTGGAAATCGAGGCATGCGGCCGTAGTACGGATGGCTCGTTGCAGGTGCTCCTCAAAACGCCGCCAGAGCTCTGCCGTGCCCGGAATGGTGGAAGGATCGCCCAGCATTTCACGCAGAGCAACGTCAAAGACTGGCCCCAGGTTGATCTTGACGCAGTCGTTGAGTGTATACTCGCGCCCCGGGATGGCCGACCAGTGGCAGCCGGAATAGGCGCGCTGACGGGCAAGCGCCAGGGGGTAACCGTTGCGCGCGAACCCCGCTGCCGTGTTCTCTATCCCCAGAAACTTGGGGATGCCCGTGCGGTCGGTGCAGAGGATCTCCACGCCGCGGCGCAGCAACTGCGGATTGACCTGTTCGCCCACGCAGACGCCCACATTGGCCGGGATGCGCAAGCGATGCGCCGCCTCGAGCACCAGGAACGAGACAGGGTTCGTCACATCGCGGCCATCCTCATCTGGTCCACCCAACTGCAGATAGGCCGTATCGCGCAGCAAGAGGCAGGCGATGTGGAAGATGGCCTCTTCATCGCTCAGGGCACCCGCACCGTGCTCGCGCTCGTAATAGGGGAAGAGAAGCACATCCAGCCGGCCCAAGGACCCCGAGCCGTTGTACATGCGCGCCGCCATCTGGAACCAGAGTATCCACTGGCAGGCCTCGCGGAAAGTGCGCGGAGGCTCGTTGATCAGGCGGGCGTTGATCTGCGCCATCTCTTCCAGGTTGATGCGCAGCGCGGGGTCTGTTTCCTGCTCGCTCAGGCGGCGAGCCTCTGCGGCGTGGCGGCCGATCCAGTCTTGCAGGCCGAGCACAATATCCTCGAGGCCGTCATAGAAATCGGCAGCCTGCGCTTCCGGGTGTTGGGGGCGGTGCCGCCGGATCCTTTCCAAAATACCGCCCCAGCCCTGTTCCAGCCCGATCTGCAGGTCCTGGCAGAAGTGCTGCGTGGCGCCGATGCCCGGCAGCAGGTGGTAACGCGCGATCTCCTCCTGCAGAGGGGCTGGGGGCGGCAGGTCTGGCGGCCAATGCACCTTGCGGTAGGACATAAAGTTGACCATGTAGGCGCCGGCCAGCGAGCTGTTGGGATCGATGTAGGTCGGATGCTGCTCCAGCAGGCGGCGGTAATTGCGGCCGCAGGCGCGGGGACCGAAAAAGCCGCCGGATGGGTGATTGGCTTCGACCTCATAGCCCTCCAGCAGCACATCGGTGATAGGCATGCCGGAGGAGCTCATGGTCTGCACCAGGCACCGCCGGTCCGGTGGGGGCAAGACGAGGGCCCAATCGTCGTGATCCATGGAGCCGATCACGCTCTGCTTTTCCTGTGTCTGGGCAAGCTTGGCCGCGCGCAGAGCATCGAGGCGACGGTCGAGAGTAGTAGCAGTGACCATGGTTTCCTCCGGTGCACCAGGGCGTGCTTCAGAATGGTTGACTCTATTGTGCCGCAGACCGTGTTCCTCGTCAACTGCAGCATCCAGGCGCCAGAGCCCACATCTGATTTGCTGCAAGCGGCAGAGGGAGATAGAATAAGGCGCAATGGGAGGAATGCTCAACCTTGGCAACAAACAGAATCGTCCTACAGCGCCGGGCAGCCACCCTGTGGGCAGTGGCCTCCCGCATCGCTCCTCTGTTGATCGTGGCCGTGGGCGCCATCCTGCGCCTGAGCAACATCGGCCTGATTCGCCACACCTATGACTATGCCTACCCGATCTACGATGCCCTGCGCATCCTCGACGGCCGGCAGATCCTGACCCTGGGCCAGCCGGCCTCGGTGTTCCTCAACAACCCACCCCTGATGGACTATATACAGGCGATCCCCCTGCGCCTGTGGGATTCGCCCTATGCCGTCTATCTGTTCATCATCCTCCTGAATACAGCGGCCATCTGGTTCGTCTACCTTACGGCGCGGGCGCTCCTGGGCGAGTGGGCGGCGCTGGTGGCAGCCCTGCTCTATGCGGTGAACCCCTGGCTGGTGTTCGACTCTCGGGCCACGTGGTGCCCGGCGCTGATGCCGCTCTGGACAACGCTCATCGCCTGGGGGCTTTGGCCGGCGATGAGCACGGAGCGCGGCGATTGGCGGCGGGTGACGGTGGGGTTTGGCGCCCTGGTTGCCATGATGGGCGCTTATATCCAGTCCTGGGGGTTGCTGGCGCAGGTCGTGCCTCTGGCGGCGCTCTTCCGGCGGCGGCTTCCGCGGAAAGGTATTGTGATTGGGGCGGTGCTGTTGGCTCTGCTGGTGTTGCTCTACGGGCTGGCCCTGGCGCAAAACCTGGACGTGGATCGAAATAACCTGGCCCGGTTCTTCTCCGGCGGCCCCCTGAAGCTCAGCCGCACAGCGTTGGAGCATGCTCTGCGCCTGGTGACCGGGCGTGACTTTGACTATGTGTACACACGAGAGATGACGGCTGACTATACCTGGCGGCGCCTGGCATCTCTGGCGGCTGGTTACGCGCTCGCCCTGGCGCTGGCAGCCGGGGCCGTGCGCGCGGCGCTCTCCCTGCGTCGGCCGGGCGCGGGGCGCCGGGTGGCCGCCGTGCTGCTGATCTGGTTCCTGGTGCCGGTGCTGTTGATGAGCGTGACCAGTCACCCGGTGAACCCAAACTACCTCCTGCTCAGCTGCCCGGCAGGGACACTGCTCGCGGCCTGGGGCATCGACGCGCTGCCGCGCCAGCGGTGGGCGCGTTACGGCGCTGCGGTAGGGCTGGCGGCCATCGCCCTCCTCTTCTCGTTGAACCTGCAGCGAGCGGCGGACCAGGTGGCGGCGCAGCCGCTGGAGCCGGGCTTTGAGAACTGGTCGCTGAGCCTGGCGGCGCGCATGGGGCGCCTGGTGCGCGACCTGGCGGGCAATGGCCCGCGCCCTATCCGCATTGCTGCAGAGGGGAACGAGGCTATGCTCACCAGCGCTAGCGGGCGCTATGTGACCACGCTGCATGGGCTCGATTATCCGAACTATGTCGTGCTGCCAGGGCTGGAGCCGCTGCTCTATGTGTTATCCAACCGGCCTGTTGAGCGTGGAGCGTTGGGCCCGCTGGAGGAAACGTTCCCGCAGGAGACGATCGAGGGCCCCGGCGGGCAGAGTGTGTCTTTTGTGCGCGTGCAGCCCTACAGCCGCGAGGCGGCCCTGGCGCTCCCTGCCGTCAAGCTCGACTGGCCCAGTGAGGCAGGCCTGACGCTCCTGGGCTACACATTGAGCGGCGAACGCCGGGCCGGGGAGCCCCTTATCTGCACAACCTACTGGCGTGTGGACGAGCTCAAAGCGGACCGCTGGCAGTGGTTCGTGGGCGCTTTTTACCATCTGCGCGACCAGACAGGGCGCGAGGTGGCCAATGTCAGCGGGCATGGGCAGTGGGCCAGCCAATGGCGGCTGGGTGATGTGTATGTGGAGCGCATGTCAATCCCGGTGCCGGCGGATGCGCGCCGCGGCGTCTACCAATTCGAGTTTGGTCTGTTCGATACGATCCACAACCGCAACTATAGCCTGGAAGTGCTGAATGCGCACTGCTATGCGCAGGTGGTGCCCGTGCGTATCAGGACCGCCCCATCGTGATGGCATTGGGGGGGAGCCTCACCCTCCCAGTGCGACAGGGGCGCCCATGTCATGAGGGAGAGCAGATCTCCCCCTGTAGCGACCACGGCCCGGTCTTGGTGATGCGCACCGTGGCCAGGCGGCTGCGCCAATCGGCGGGATGGTCGAAAAAGACCAGCTTATTGGTGGGCGTGCGGCCCTTCCATCGCCCTTTGTGCGCTTCTTCCACAAGCACCTCTACCTCTTGCCCCAGCAGGGCGGCGTGCATCTCGGTGAGGATCGCCTCCTGCAGGTCTTCTACGGCGCGGCGGCGGCGCTCTTTCTCCTCAGGCGTCACATCATCGGGCAGGCGGGCAGCCGGCGTGCCGGGGCGCACCGAGTAGGCGGCCACGTGCACGGCGTCAAAACGCACCTGGCGCATCAGCTCCAGTGTGCGCTCGAACTGCTCGCTCGTCTCTCCTGGAAAGCCGACGATAATATCGGTGGCGAGGGAGCAGCCGGGCAGGCGGGCGCGGATTCTTCCGACCAGCGACACATATTCGCTGGCGGTATAGCCGCGCACCATACGGCGCAGCACCTCATCATCACCGGCCTGCACAGGAAGCTCCCAATGCGGGCAGGCCCGCGGCAGCTCCGCGACCGTCTCGATCACCTCATCTTCCAGATCGGCCGGGTGTGACGTGAGGAAGCGCAGGCGTAGCAGCCCGGGGATATCGTGCACCCGACGCAGCAGTTGGGCGAGCGATACGGGCTCGGCCAGGTCACGCCCATAGGCGTCGATGTTCTGGCCCAGGAGCACGATCTCTCGCACGCCCGACTGCACCAGTCCTTCCGCTTCGGTCACCACGTCTGCCAGGGGGCGGCTCTGGGCTGCGCCGCGGCGAATGCGCACCAGGCAGTAGGTGCAATGGCGGTCGCAGCCCATCATCGCCGGCACCTCGGCAGAGACAGGGACCCTCACCCCCTGCCCCTCTCCTACTGTGAGAGGGAGGGGAGATACCTGCTTTCCCTCTCTCTCCTTGGGAGAGAGCTGCCCCCGCACCCACTCGATCAACCCCTGCACATTCGATGGGCGCAGGAACAGATCCACATGGGGGAAGCGGGCGTGCAACTCTTCCACATTGCCCACCAGGCAGCCCATAAGCACCAGGCCCACCCCGGGCCGGGCCTTTTTCAGGCTGCGCAGCGACATCAGCCGCCCCACAACCTTGTCCTCGGCGCTCTGGCGCACCACGCACGAATTGACCAGCACGAGGTCTGCCGCCTCTGGGCGCGCCACGGGGTGGTAGCCGAGCTTTTCCAGCTCTGTCCCGGCGCGCCGGGCATCGGCTGAGTTCATCTGGCAGCCGATGTTCCAGATATAGTATGAGCGGCTGGTATCGCCGCCATAGATAGCGGGCCGCGCATCGGCAACCCGCACAGGTTGCATACGATCTTGCATATGATTCACGATCCAATACTCCCAGTGCACAGCGATGCTGCAGAGGGTCTATCGCTGTGTTCCCTGACACCAAGACAGGAACAAGCATGGAAGACAGGGATAATGGTCTTTGTTTCTTCGCATCTTGGTGGTCAGGTGCTCTCCGTCTCCGCGCGCACGCTGCTCAGCGCTGCTGCCCGCTCCAACACCGGCCTCAAGTAACGCCCGGTGTAGGATGCCGGGTTGGCTGCCACTTGCTCGGGCGTGCCCTCGGCGATCACACGGCCACCCGCATCGCCGCCCTCGGGGCCCAGGTCGACGAGCCAATCGGCCGTCTTGAGTACGTCGAGGTTGTGCTCGATGATCAAGACGGTGTTGCCGGCGTCGACCAGGCGGCTCAGCACCTGCAGCAGGCGTTCCACGTCGGCCATGTGCAGGCCCACCGTGGGCTCGTCCAGAATGTAGAGGGTGCGCCCCGTGGCGCGCCGCGCCAACTCCCGCGCCAGCTTGATGCGCTGCGCCTCGCCGCCCGAGAGCGTCGTGGCCGGCTGCCCCAAGCGGATGTAACCCAGGCCCACGTCGTGTAGCGTCACAAGCTTGGATTGCAGCGCCGGAATGTTGGCGAAGAATTCCATCGCCTCATCGACGGTCATATCCAGCACCTCGGCGATATTCTTGCCGCGGTAGCGGATCTCCAGCGCCTCACGGTTGTAGCGCTGGCCATGGCACACCTCGCAGGGCACATACACATCGGGCAGGAACTGCATCTCGATCTTGATGATGCCGTCGCCCTGGCAGGCCTCGCAGCGACCGCCTTTGACGTTGAACGAAAAGCGGCCCGATTTGTACCCACGCAGCCGCGCTTCGGGCACCGAAGCGAACAGATCGCGGATCGGCGCAAACACGCCGGTGTAGGTCGCCGGGTTCGAGCGCGGCGTGCGGCCAATGGGTGATTGGTCGATGTCGATCACCTTGTCCAGGTGTTCGGCGCCCTTGATCGCCCGGTGGGCTCCCGGGCGTTCCTTGCTGCGGTTGAGCAGCTGCGCCAGCCGGCGGTAAATGATCTCCATCAGCAAGGTAGACTTGCCCGAGCCGGAAACGCCGGTGATACAGGTGAACGTGCCCAGCGGGATGCGCACGTCGATATCCTTCAGATTGTTCTCGCTGGCGCCCAGCACCTGCAGATAGTGGCCGTTGCCCTTGCGTCGCACCTTAGGCACCGGCACGGCACGCTCCCCACGCAGGTACTGGCCAGTGATGGATGTCGGCGTGCTCTCGATAGTCGAGAGCGGCCCCATGGCCACCACATACCCACCTTTTTCGCCCGCCCCGGGGCCCAGATCCACGACATAATCAGCCTGGCGGATGGTATCCTCATCGTGCTCGACCACCAGCACAGTGTTGCCCAGGTCGCGCAGGCGCTGCAAGGTCTCGATCAGGCGCTGGTTGTCGCGCTGATGCAGGCCAATGGATGGCTCATCCAGGATGTAGAGCACCCCCATGAGCTGCGAGCCAATCTGCGTGGCCAGGCGGATGCGTTGGGCCTCACCACCGGAGAGTGTGGCCGCCGCCCGCGAGAGCGTCAGATAGTCGAGCCCTACGTCGACCAGAAAGCCCAGGCGAGCATTCAGCTCTTTCAGGATTTGGTGCGCCACCGTGCGATCTCGCTCCGAGAGATGCTCTGGCAGCGTGCGGAAGAACTCGCGCGCCTGTGCTACGGGCAGCGCCGATATCTCCACGATGGAACGACCGGCCACGGTCACGGCCTGGCTTTCGGGGCGCAGGCGTGTGCCGCCGCAGGCCTGGCAAACGCGCGGCGTCATGTAGCGCTCGATCTCTTCGCGCACATAGTCGGATGTCGTCTCTTTGTAGCGGCGCTCCAGGTTGGGGATCACCCCTTCAAAGGTCGTCTCATAGGTGTGGAGGCGCCCTTGTTGATTGGTGTAGCGCAGGGTCAGCACCTCCGCACCGGACCCATACAGCAGGATATGGATCTGCTCCGGCGTCAGCTGGCTCACCGGCACCGACGTCGAAAAGCCATAGTGGTCGGCCACCGAGCGCACCATCTGTGCGTAATAACCTTCGCTGGTAGCGGCGCGGCTCCAGGGCTCGATGGCTCCCTCATCCAGTGATAAATCCTTGCTGGCGATGATGAGGTCCGGATCCAGCACCAGCTGCACGCCCAATCCGGAACAGGTGGGGCAGGCGCCGTGCGGGCTGTTGAACGAGAACGTGCGCGGCTCGATCTCGGGCAGCGAGATGCCGCAATGCATGCAGGCAAAGCGCTCGGAGAAGAGCATATCTTCGCCCGGCGTCTTGCCGTTGCCGACAGCGATGATCACCACGCCGTCGCCCATCTTGAGCGCCGTCTCCAGCGAATCGGCAAGACGCGCCGGGTCGAGCCCATGCTGCTCGCCGTTATTCTCACCGCCATGGCGCACCACCAGGCGGTCGATGACGGCCTCGATAGTGTGCATCTTGTAGCGGTCGAGCAGGATCTCCTCGTTCACGTCGCGGATCTCGCCGTTCACGCGCGCACGCACAAAGCCGGCCCGCCGGATATCCTCAAAGATCTTGCGGTGCTCGCCCTTGCGGTCCTTGATCAGCGGCGCCAGGACCATGAAGCGTGTGCCTTCCGGCAACGCCATGATGGCGTCGACGATCTGCTGCACCGTCTGTTTGGCGATTGGCCGTCCGCATTCTGGGCAGTGCGGCACGCCAATACGCGCATAGAGCAGGCGCATATAATCATAGATCTCGGTCACCGTGCCCACCGTAGAGCGTGGGTTGCGGCTGCTCGAGCGCTGGTCGATGCTGATGGCCGGCGACAGGCCATCGATATGATCGACGTCGGGCTTGTCCATCTGCCCCAGGAACTGGCGGGCGTAAGCCGAGAGGGACTCGACATAGCGCCGCTGCCCTTCGGCATAGATCGTGTCGAAAGCCAGCGACGACTTGCCCGATCCCGAGAGGCCGGTGATCACAATCAGGCGATCGCGCGGCAGCTCGAGGTCGATGTTCTTCAAGTTGTGCTGTCTGGCACCACGGATAACAATCTTGTCTTGTGGCATTCCTATTCCCCCGCCCTGATCGGGGCAAAGCAAATAGCGCCCCACACAGCCAAGGGCGCCTGTGGGGCGACCGCTTATTTTACCATAGCCCTTGCTTTTCGGCAACATTTAGGGGTGGGATGTGGGTATATCCCCAAATCGTCGCAGTTGCTTTGCGCCCTGCTCTCGGCTATAATCGCCCAGGGAGGTAGCGATGCCAAACGCACAAGCTGGCGACCTGGCCCTGTTGCGCAGCGTGGATGGGAAGGAATTCCTGGTTCACCTGACGCCCGGCGAGGCGCTGCATACGCACAAGGGGGTAATCCCCCACGATCAGCTACTGGGCGCGCCCCTGGGACGGACGGTCTATACCCACCTGGGGCAGCCGTTCCTGGCGCTGGAGCCCTCGCTAAACGACCTGTTGGTCAAGCTGCGCCGTAGCTCGCAGATCATGTATCCCAAGGATATCGGGTACGTGCTGCTCAAGCTGAATGCGGGCAACGGCAAGCGCGTGGTGGAGGCCGGCACAGGAAGCGGCGCTATGACCATCGCCCTGGCCCACGCCGTGGCTCCCAGCGGGCGCGTGTATTCCTACGAAGTGCGCGAGGATATGCACAACCTGGCGCGCAAGAATGTTGAGAACCTGGGGCTTGACCCCTATGTGGAGCTCAAAGTGCGCGATATCGCCCTCGGCTTTGATGAGACGGACGTGGATGCCTGCTTCCTCGATGTGCGCGAGCCGTGGGAGTATCTGGAGCAGGTGGAGGCCGCCGTCAAGCCCGGTGGCTTTTTCGGCACGCTGGTGCCTACCGCCAATCAGGTGATCGAGTTGCTCTATCGCCTGCAGGATCTGCGTTTTGGAGCGGTGGAGGTGGAGGAACTGCTCCTGCGCCCCTACAAGCCGGTGCCCGGCCGTTTCCGGCCCGAGGACCGTATTGTGGGGCATACAGGATACCTGATCTTCGCCCGCACGCCCACCCTGGGAGAGGCGAGCCTGGCCCTGGAGGATCTGCGGAGCGAGGCCTGCGAGGCGCCCGAAGCGGCGGAACAGGCGGACCAGACTTCGAGTCTCGCCAACGGAGACTTTTGAAGTATCCGTGAAAGTCCGAAAGACGCAGGCCATTAAGGCGTCACCTGTGTTCATTTGTCCTCATCTGTGGTTACATAGTGTTCAGGGTTCAGGCCCAACTGGTTTCTTTTTCTCGCCTTCCCCGGAGGTGGGTCCATGCCTAAAGAAACGATGACATCTCGCGAGCGCTGGTTGGCGGTGCTGACCCGCCGCCAACCCGACCGTGTGCCAATGGATTATTGGGCCACGGAGGAGGCGACGGCCAAGCTGCTGCGCTACCTCGGCTGCAGCTCCCGTCGTGAGGCGCTGGATCGCCTGCACGTGGACTATGTGGTCCATGTCGGGCCTCGTTATGTGGGGCCGGCGTATCCGAAGAACGGTAGCCCCTTTGGCATGCGCTACCAGGATGTGGATTACGGCACAGGAGTCTATCCCGAGTGTGTGTATCACCCTCTGGCGCAGTACAACTCGGTGGCAGAGATCGAGCGCAACTATATCTGGCCCAGCCCCGACTGGTGGGATTATTCGGACGTGCCGGCGCAGGTCAAGGGGCATGAGGACCGGCCTATCCAGGGCGGCGGCTCGGAGCCCTTCCTGGTCTACAAGGAGCTGCGCGGCCAAGAGCAAGCCTTTGTCGACCTGGTGGAGAACCCCGAGTTGGTGCACTATTGCCTGGACAAGTTGTTCGACCTGGCCTATGAGAACACGCGCCGCATTTTCGAGGCTATTCCGGGGCAGGTTATGATCTCTTATGTGGCCGAGGATATGGGCGGCCAGAATGATCTCATGTTCTCGCCCTCTCAGGTGCGCACCTTCTTGCTGCCGCGCATGAAGCGCATCATGGACCTGGTGCACCAGGCAGGCGCCTTTTGCTTCCATCACAACGACGGCAACTGCCGACGTATCATCCCGGATATGATCGCGGCCGGCATTGACGTTCTGAACCCGATCCAGTGGCGGGCACGGGGCATGGAGCGCGAGGCCCTGAAACGGGATTTCGGCGACAGGCTCATCTTCCACGGCGCCATGGATAACCAGTACACGCTGCCTTTTGGCACGGTAGCCGAGGTGCGCCAGGAAGTGCTGGACAACCTGCGCATCCTGGGCGCCGGTGGCGGCTATATCCTGGCGCCCTGCCACAATATCCAGGCCGTTGGCCCGGCCGAGAACGTCGTGGCCATGTACGAGACGGCCTACGAGAACGGGTGGATGTGACAGGTAGAATAGAGCAGGAAAACCGGAGGCAGGCCCTGCCTCCGGTTTTCCTGCCCATCCTATCTTACAAACTGGGCATCCTCCACCAGAATGCGCCGCAGCCCCTCTTCCATCGGGATGCGTGGGCGAAAGCCGAGCTTTTCGCGGGCCAGGCGAATATCGGCTACCAGGCGCGATACGCCGCCCGACTCGGCGCTGGAGTGCAACACATGGATCTCGCGGCCTGTCGCCTCGCCGACTTGGCGCACCAGCTCGTTGATGCTTAGCTCGGACCCGCTGCCCACATTGAGCACACACCGGTTGACCCCGCTGGCCGTTGCTGCTGCGACCAGGGCGTCGACGGCATCGGAGAGGTAGATGAAATCACGGGTCTGCCGCCCATCGCCAAAGATGACGAGCGAGCCACCGCCCAGGGCCTGCTTGAGCAACTGGGGGATAACCGGGGCGTGGGCCGGGGGCAAAGGCTGCCCGGGGCCATAGGCGTTGAAGATGCGCAGAATGACTGTCTCGATCCCCCACAGGGCGCCGATAGCCTGCACGTAATGCTCGGCTGCCATTTTGCTCACGGCATAGGGGGTCTGGGGGTGCAAAATAGCGGATTCCGGCACGGGTTGGGTGGGTTGCTCGCCATATACAGCGCCAGAGGAGGCGAGGACGACGCGCCGAACCTGGGCGTCGCGCACAGCCGTCATGAGGGCCACAGTCCCACCGACGTTCACGGCGTTATATTCAACGGGGTACAGGACCGACTCGGGCACGGAAACGCGGGCCGCCAGGTGATAGACGCAATCGACACCGCGCAGCAGGGTCCAGAGTTTGGGAATATCCCGCGTATCGCCACGGGTAAAGGCAACCCGGCGGTCCAGGCGGTCACGGTCACCCGCGCTGAGATCGTCGAGGACGCGCACGTGGCAGCCCTGGCTCACCAGCCGATTGGCCAGCGCCGCGCCCAGGAATCCCGCCCCGCCAGTGATCAAAACGTGCATCGAACTCCTTCCCCTTCCCGACTGATAGAGACACGATCAGCAGGCGTTATCCATTATAGCGGGCGGGGCAAATGTGTCAATGACTAATGAGTAATGCGTAATCCGTAAAGTTGCCCTGGCGAAAGGTGTGTTGTTCTCCGGATGTGCGATAGGGCGAGTGCTCTGTTGAGCAACCCAGACTCCGGCCTGGCATCCTTACGCATCACGCATTACGTATTAGAAGCATCCCAACTGGCAGCAACTGACTTTGATCTTGAGCGCCTCCGCCGCACTGCTCACCTCCAGCTTGCTCAAGCCCAGGCGCCGGGCGATGCCCCAGGCGATGGCGCAGGGGAGGCGGCCTTCCTGCAGGCGGGCCAGTATCTCCTGTGAGACCTGGGGCGGCACCTCAGGCAGGGGCTGCACGATGCGGTGCTTCCCCTCCGCTTTGGGCCCATAGCCGAACAGGCCAAGCTGGCACCGCGAGATACGCACGCCCAGCTCGTCCGCGGCCTGCCCGACCGTAGCCGGCTTGATCTTGAGTTCCTCGGCGAGCCGAAAGGCTTCGGCGCAGGGGAGCTGGCCCTCTACCAGAGCCCCGCGGATGGCCTGCGCCAGGGATTCCTCTACCATGTTGCCTCCTCGTTTCAGAGTCCATTGCTCTTGATTGTACTCTGCTTTTACTCTCAGGGCAAGGGCTGCAAGGGGTGCAACCCTTGCCGGGTGACCTGCTACGCCGCCGCCCGGCATCAACCCAAGAAGGGGGATGGGGGACTGGGATATGCTGCAGGCCACCCTGTGGGGCGGCCTGCAGCATATCCCAGTCCCCCATCCCCCTTCAAACTTTAGCGCGCGAGTGAGGGCTCTATGCGCTCCCACGTCTGGCCGCCATCCTGCGTGCGCAGGAGGGCGCCTTCACCCACGATCCAGGCGTGCTGCGCGTCGAGGGCATCGAGCTGCATATAGGCATCCTGCAGGGCGGGCTGGGGGGTGACCTTCTGCCAGGTGGCGCCGCCATCCTTGGTGGTCCCGATCTCCTTGCCGCTGCTGTAGATGACCCAGGCCAGGCCCGGCGCGCGCTCGGGGCAAGCCATCAGTCCCACCTCCGGCGCGCTGAAGGGCTCCCCGGCGGTCCACGTGGCGCCGCCATCCTGCGTGCGGTAGAGCACGATCGCAGTCTGCTCCTGCCAGAGCACGACCGGCAGCAGCCCGTCCTGCGGCGAGGAAAAGACGGGGGGTTGTGCCCCGGTTTGCGCCTTTTCGAACCCCTTAGGCATGTCGACCTTCTGCGGCTGCCAGGTGCGCCCGCCATCGTGGGTCACGTAGAGGTAGACCAAGCCATCTACGGGCTCCGCGCCCGTTACCCAGCCCGTCTGCAGATCACTGAAAGCGATGCCGCTCTTGTCACCGCCAAAGGGCAGGGCGCCCGCCTGTGTGTTCTGTGGGTTGGCGCTGTTGAGCGCCTGCCAGGTGGCGCCGCCATCCGCCGTGCCCAGCACAGTCACTGCCTCGCTGCCGGCGGCCACGCCCTGATGGAGCAGCAGCCAGCCGTGCTGATCATCAATGAAGGAGAACTGGGCGCCCATACCCTCCGGCTCGATATCAGCGCTCTGCCAGCTCTGCCCGCCATCGCTGGTGCGGTAGATGCGCAGGTGATTCCCGTCGCCATTGGGCACAGCCAGCCAGGCGTGGAGGGCATCGCGAAAGTAACTGTTGGTGTTGGCGACGGTGACGTCGCGGCTGCTGGCAGTGATCTCGACCGGAGTGACGTCCTGCCAGGTCTGGCCACCATCGGTGGTGCGCAGGACGCGTACGGGATTGGCCATCCCCCAGCCCATCTGCGCATCGAGCATATGGATCGCCGTCAGCGTGACCGTGACCGGCGCGGCAGGAGTGACCGTGGCCGTGACCTCGGGTGACGCGGCCTGCGCCGTAGGGGTCACGGCAGGGACCCCTGCCAGCGGCAGCAGCCGCAGTTGGGCCATCCCCTCGTTGTTCGCGGCCCGGTAGATCAGGCCCCGCCCGGCGACCCAGAGCAGCGGGTCCGCCGCCGTCTCGGGCCGGGGCAGGAGCTTTTGTGCTGGGGCGCCCCCTCGTGCGCCGGCCAGGTAGAGGTCACTTCCCTGCCCATAGATGAACCAGCCGGAGCCGCCGGCCCAAAGGGCGGTGGTGGCGCTGACGCCCTTGGCCACGCAGGTGGGCCCGCCGGTTGCGGGCCAATCGGTCAGGAAAAGGTCCGCCCTGCCCTGCTCATCTGCCGGCTCGCCCAGCCACAGTGCCCTGGCGCCGTCGGGCGAGAAGGCGGCCAGCCGCAGCCGCGGGAAGAGGAGCCGGGGTGCGGCGCCGCCGTCAGCGTCGACCACGTAAGCATCGCCGTCGTCCGGCGGTGTGCCGCCCTTGCCCTGGAAGTAGACGACCTGCTTGCCATCCGGCGTCCAGGCCAGGTGGCCGAGAAAGAAGTCGGGCTCGACGAGCTGCCGGCGGCCCGAGCCGTCGGCGTTCATGACTTCGATGCCGGTCCTGGGTACGGGCGCCGGGGAGGCGTCATAATAGACGATATAGGCGATGCGCTGCCCATCGGGCGAGATGGCGGCCTCGCCAAAGCCCGCTGAGCCCTGCGGCGCCCGGGCGAGCGTCTGCGCCGGCTCTGGCCCCAGCGGCTTGACCAGGATCTGCCCCTGACCGCCGTTGGTGGTGACGAGCAGGCGGCGGCTGTCGGGGAACCAGGCGTACTGGCTCGCCGCCGGGTCGGTCCCTGCAGCGGCGATCTGGATGCCGGTGACCTGGCCGCTCACCGTCGAGTAGAGCTCCAGGTGAGCGCCGTCAGCCGCGGAGGCGCCCGGCGCCGGGTACAGCACCCACTGGCCATCGGGCGAGAGGCTGAAGAACCCGGCCCCGGAGGGCAGCGCGAAGAGATCGCGTGGCGCGCCGAACGCGGGCGGCGCCTCAGGCGCCACGGTAGGCGGCGCCGGCGGTCCCTGCGTGGGCTCGGGTGTGAGGCCCAGCAGCTGGCGCAGCGTCGCCAGCGCCTCATCGGCCTCGGTCGAGACGACGACCGTGGCCTCACCGCTGCCCAGAAAGACGGTGGCCTCGTGCGCCTGCACCGGCTCGCTCAGCGGGATCAGGGCCGTGGTAAAGGCGCCGTGGTCGCTCACTACGATGCCGGGTGCGGGGTAGGTCAGCTCCACGGCGATGCCCTCTTGCTTGATGCGCTCGGCCTGCTGCCAGGGCATGGCCATGGCGGCGACGATGCTTGGCCGCACGCCGGCGAGCACCTGCCCCGCCGCCTGGGTGAGCGGCGCATAGTTGCTCATATCAGGCGCCAGCACGTCGGCCTGGCCCTGGCGATAGATTGTGACCTTTTCTGGCGCGGGCGGGGCGATCGGAGCCAGCTCGAGCAGGTGCAGCTCGGCCTGGTCGTTCATGCCCTTGATGGCCAGGAGTCTGCGCCCATCCCGCGAGGCGGAGACCAGGTCCCACGCCGGCCAGCGGTTATCGATGAGCTGCGCCTGGCCGGTCGCGGCGTCGGCCCGGCAGATCCAGATGGCCGAGACCTCGCGCGGCTGGTTGAAAAAGGCGATGCCGCCGCCCGCCCAGACGGGCCCGGGCATGGGGCTTATGGGTTGCGCGTTGAAAGATATCTGCCGCAGGCCCGAGCCGTCGCGCCGCACGGTCCAGAGGGTCGCACCCGTGCTGCTGTTCGCGTCGGGCCGGACCTGGAAGAGGATCCACTGCCCGTCGGGCGAGACGTTGTTGGCGTCCGGCGCCACGATCTGCCCGGCAAAGGAGGCGAGCACCTGTGTCTTTTTGCTGGCATACTCGTACAGCACCAGCGAGGTGCCGCCGGCCGGGGCGTCCGCGGGCCGGCTGGGCAGGGCATCGGTCTTGACGACTGCCAGGTCATAGCCATCGGCCGCGGCCACGGTGCTGCCCGAAAAGTCGCCCTCCGCCACGCCCAATTCGGCAGCCCCCACCGCCTTGAGCGGCTCGCTGCCCGAGCCGTCGGCGCGCACGCGCACGGTCGTATCGGGGCCGAGGCAGTCAAAGATCGTGCTGTCGGCGGCGATGGTCTTGCCGTCGCCCGACCAGCGGATGATGCCGAGGGCGGGGCCGTTCGGGCCGGGCGTGCAGGGGCCGCGCTGGTAGAGCAGCTTGGCATTGCGGCCATCCGCATCGATCCGCCACAGCTCGCTGGGCGCGCCGGCCGGCTGCCCGGTCTGGTAGCGCACATAGGCCAGCGACCGGCTGTCGGGCGACCAACGGATGCTCGTATAGCTGTAGCCGGGGTCCGCGGCCACCAGCGTGCGATCCTGGCCCGTGGCCAGGTCGCGCACGACGATGAGGTCGACATCGGCCGCCGTGCCGCCGCCGACTGTGGGCAGAAAGGCGAGCCTGGTGCCGTCGGGCGAGAGCTGCGGCGTGCGGTCCGTATACTGGCCCTCGGTGGGCCAGTAGTAGGGGCTCGCGATCACCGTATCGCTCACAATCTGCCAGCGGGCATTGGCGGGCACGGTGGTCGCGTGCGCCAGCTGCCGCTGCCGGGTGATCAGCGAGCGCCAGGTGTAGCCCAGCCCCAGGATGAGCAGGGTGGCCACCGCAGCCACCGCGCCCCAGGCGGCCAGGTTGCCGGCCCAGGCCGCCCGGCGCCGCACGCTGCGGCGCCTCTGGTGGCGTGTGATATCGTCCATAACCCGGCTCCTCAGGCGGCGGCTCATGGCGGCGGCGTCGCCCGCCGCCGGCAGTGCAGGTAGGGCTTGTGCCAGAGCCCCGTCCGCCTCCATACGGCGGCGGCAGGCCGCGCACACCTGCACGTGCTCCGCCACCTCGTCATGCACGCGCCCCTGCAGATCACCATCGGCATACAGTGGCAGCAGATCTCGAACCTGCCGGCAGTTCATCGGCTTGCCTCCTCTTGCAGCTGGAGGTAGATCTCGCGCAGGGCCGCCCGCGCGCGAGAGACGCGCATGCGGGCAGCGGGCGACGAGGTGCCCAACACCTGTGCCAGCTCGTCATAAGAGAGGTCGTGCTGGAAGCGCAGCAGCAGGCAGGCAGCGTCGCCCCTGGGCAGGCGCGAGAGGGCTTGCCCCAGCAGCTCTGCCTCGCTCGTGCGCGCCTCTGGACCGGGGGCAGCGGCGCTCTCGGCGTGGGCGCGGAATGGGAGCCAGGCGATCAGCCGGCGCCGGCGCAGCGCCGAAAGGGCGGTGTTGGTGGCGATGGCATAGAGCCAGGCGTTCAGGTTTTCCGGCTGCGACCCGCGCTCCAGCGCTTCATAGGCCTTGATAAAGGTCTGCTGCGCCAGGTCCTCGGCCAGGTCGGGGTTGTTGACGAGCGAGCACAGGTAGCGGCAGATGCGCAGGTTGAACTGCTCAAAGAGCAGGGCAAAAGCGCCGGCGTCGCCGCGCTGCACGCGCCGGGCAAGGGGCAAGCTGTATTCCATGGGCACCGGGCACCTCCTCCTCTACTTATAAGACGCACGGAGGGGGCAAAATGTAACAATCAATTCTCCTACCCAAACCTCTATGCTTATGGTATAATCCGCCTGTTTACCTACGTCAATTCGAGCAGCGAAAGGCAGATGCAGGACTGATGGCGCTGGAACGAGGCTCTCAGGAGCCCGCTGTGATCCTGACCCATGACAATGCCGATTTCGATGCCCTGGCCAGCCTGCTGGCGGCGTCCAAGCTCTACCCGCACGCGCGGCCGGTGTTGCCTCCGCGCTGCAACCGCAACGTGCGTGAGTTCCTGGCCCTCTATGCCGATGCGCTGCCCTTTGTGCAGGCCCGGTCGCTGCCCAAGCAAACGGTCGCCCTGGCGGTTGTGGTCGATACGGAAACGGCCAACCCCGTGCGCGGTATGGGCGCGCGCACGCGCCTGGAGATCATTGACCACCACGCGCGCTCTGCGGAGCTTCCGCCCACGGCCGTCTATGTGGGGGCGCCGCTGGGGGCCACAACGACGTTGTTGGTGGAACGGTTGCGAGAGCAGGATGTGCAGCTCTCTACGGTCGAGGCCAGCCTGCTGCTGCTGGGCATCTATGAGGACACAGGCTCGCTGACCTATCACGGCACCACGCCCCGCGACCTCAAAGCGGCAGCGTGGGTGGTGGCCCAGGGCGCCAGCTTTGAGATCCTGGAGCGCTTCCTGACCCGGCCGCTGACGGCGGAGCAGCAGGCCCTCCTGGACCGCCTGGTCAACGAGGCCGAAGTGCTGCGCGTGCAGGAGCGTACCGTGGTTATCGCCTGCGTTCGTTTGGAGCACTATGTGGAAGAGCTGGCGGCGCTGGCCCACAAGCTGGTGGACCTGTTCGACCCTGATGCCTGCTTCTTGCTGGCGGGGTACGACAGCAAGGTGCAGGTGATCGCTCGCTCGACGACCGATGCGATTGATGTGGGCGCGGTGCTGCGCAGCCTGCAGGGCGGCGGCCACCCCAAGGCGGCGGCTGCGGTGCTGAGCGATACCGAAATGGACACGGTGCGTGAGCAGCTCTTGGACCAGCTGCGCGTGAATGTGCAGCCCGCGGTGACCGTGTCTCAGGTCATGTCGTATGGCGTGCACACGCTGTCGCCGAACCTGACCATCGCCGAGGCGAACGCGCGCATGCGCCGCTATGGGCATGAGGGGTTCCCCGTGGTGGAGGGCGGGCGCCTGGTGGGCGTCCTGACGCGCAGCGAGATTGACCGCGCCCTGCACCACAACCTGGGCGCGGCGCCGGTGCGGGCCTATATGCGCGCCGGGGCCGTGAGTGTGAGCCCAAACGATCCGATCAGCGAGGTGCAGCGCATCATGCTGGAGCACCGCCTGGGCCAGGTGCCGGTGGTGGCGCATGGGCAGGTGCTGGGCATCGTCACGCGCACCGACCTGATCAAGCTCTACAGCATGCCGCCGCGCCCTTCGCGCCAGGCCCAGATTGCCGATCTCCTGAACGCCACGCTGCCCGGACCCTTTCTCGAGCTGCTGCTGCTGGCGCGCGACGAGGCCAACGACCTGGGCCACTCGCTCTATGTGGTTGGGGGGTTTGTGCGCGACCTGTTGCTGGGCCACCCAACCCTGGACCTGGATTTGGTGGTGGAGGGCGAAGCCATCGCTCTGGCGCGCCGGCTGCAGGAGCGCATCGGCGGGCGGGTGCGCAGTCACGGGCGCTTTGGCACCGCCAAGCTGATCCTGCCTGAGGGCCATGCCCCCGAGCTACCGCCAGCCCTCGATTTTATTACCGCGCGCACCGAGTTTTACGCCCACCCCACCGCCCTGCCTCAGGTGGAGCGCAGCTCGATCAAGCAGGACCTCTACCGGCGCGATTTCACCATCAACACCATGGCTATTTGCCTGGACCGGGCGCGCTATGGGGACCTGCTCGACTATTATGGCGGCGAGCGCGACCTCGAAGAGCGCCTGATCCGCGTGCTGCACAGCCTGAGCTTTGTGGAGGACCCCACACGCATCTTGCGCGCCGTCCGTTTTGAGCAGCGGCTGGGCTTTCAGATCGAGGAGCGCACCGAAGAGTTGCTGCGAAGCGCGCTGGACCTGCTCGACCCCGTCAGCGGCGACCGTCTGCGCCACGAGCTGCTGCTGATCCTGCGCGAGCGTGAGCCGGAGCGGGCCTGGTCTCGCCTCGATGACCTGGGCATCCTGCGGCGCCTGAGCCCGGCTTTGATTGCCGATGCCTGGACCACGCGCAAGCTGCAGGAGCTGCGGCAGGCGCTGGCGGATCTGGCGGCGCAGCGGGCGCGCGGCGAGGCCCCTCCCTGGCCTGCTGTGGCCGGCGGGCAGGTGCTCCCGGAGATCCTGGCCCTGGGCCTGCTGACGATGCGCATGGAGTGGCTCCTGTTGGAGCAGCTATTGGTGCGGCTCATGGTGCCGAAGAGCCAGGCGGCTCTGCTGGAGGATATGCAGTCTCTCTATGGGGTCTTGCCGCAGCTCACCCGGGCAGAGAGCGGCAGCGCCCTGGCCTCTCTGTTGCGGCCGTTCCCTGAAGGCGCGCTTTTTGCCGGCTGGGTAGCGGCCGATGAGCCGGCCGTGCGAGAAGCCATTGTGCGCTATCAGACGACACTGCGCGCCGTGCGCCCGGCGCTGAGCGGCGCGCGCCTGAAGGAGCTTGGGCTCGAGCCTGGACCCCTCTATGCCCGTATCCTCGATGCGGTCCGCGACGCGCGCCTCGATGGGTTGGTGCACACGCCCGAGGAAGAGGAGGCGCTGGTGCAGCAGTTGCTGGCTGCCCATCCCTCGGCTTGAGGGGTCGGGATAATAGATATCGCCCCCGGCGCTTTGGCGCCGCGGGCGATATCTATTATCCCGACCCTAAAAGGGCCTATTCTTCCTCTTCCTCCGGCTCTGCGGGCAGCCCCTCATCGCCCAGGAGCTCGATACCCTGGGCTGTGAGCATGGCGACCTGATAGGGCGCCGCGACCGCTTCCGGGTTGCGCTGGGCCAGGCCTGCCAGCCCGCTGCGGCAACTGCGGGCGAGGCCGCGCAAAGGGGCCCCCTCTGCGATCTGCCGGGTGATGCGCTCTTCCAGCGCGAGGCGGCGCGGCAGCGTGAAAACATGGCCCAGAGGAGTCTCGTGAAAAGGGAGTTCGCCGGCTTCGCTTTGTAGCAGGACAGCCTGATAGAGCCCCTGAGCGCGAGACGGCGCGTAGCCGCCGATGATAAAGTAGAGGTGCCGGTTGGCTGCAGCGTGCCCCTCAGGCTTGCCCTGATGGGCGCGCAGATAGCGCGCATAGGCTCCGGCCAGGAAATCTCGCCCTACGGCCAGCGCGTCCTCGAACTCGAGCTGACCGCGCGCCTCCATCCACTGTGCCAGGCGGGCGCTCAGGTCGACACCCACTGCCGCCCCAGCACTCAGGATGGCGGCGTGACTGCCGAGCGCGTACAGACGCTGCTCGACTCTGTGTTCTATCTGGCCTCCCTGCCCTTCACACAATACCAAGCTATCGGTGGCCAGCACCAAACCGTGGCTGTTGTAGCAGACAATTGCCTGGGTCATCGCTCTTGCCCTCCATATCAGGCCTCAGGGCAAAGTATACGGTGCTCAGCCCAAGGCGTCAACTATAACAGAACGGTCTTGTTGCGAATCGGCGCCCAAGGTCGCCGCGCAGCGCTGCGCACTGCCCCTTTGGGCGTATTCAGGAGCGCCTTGCCTCCAGCGCACGGCGAAGAATATCCTGCGCCAGCTGCGGATTGGCCTGGCCACGGGTGGCGCGCATGATCTGGCCCAGGAAGAAGCGCAATACGGCCTCCTTGCCGCCCAGGTATTCGGCCACAGGAGCGGGGTTCTCGTCGAGGATGCGCTCGATCGTGGCCCGGAGCTGGGCCTCATCTGAGATCTGACCCAGACCGCGCTCGGCGATGATCTCGGCGGGCGGCCGGCCGCTGGCGAACATCTCGGCAAAGACCTCCTTGGCCGAGGTCTGCGTGAGCTGCCCGCTGGCCACGCTCTGCAGCAGCGCCACCAGGTTGGCCGGCGTGATGGGCGAGGCCTCGATGGGCCGGTCCTCAGTGCGCAGCAGGCGGAAAAGCTCCCCCGTGATCCAGTTGCTGATCATCTTCGCGTCGACCCCGGCTACGCCCTGCGCTGCCGCGACCGCTTGCTCGTAATACTCGGCGACCGCGCGATCGGAGGTCAGCACCCCCGCATCATAGGCCGACAGGCCATACTCGCGCTGATAGCGCTCTGCCCTGGCGGCGGGCAGCTCGGGCAGGCCGGCGCGCAGGCTGTCGACCCAGGCCGGGTCCAGCGTCAGGGGGGGCAGGTCGGGCTCGGGGAAGTAACGATAGTCGTGGGCTTCTTCTTTGTGACGCTGCTCATACGTCGCCTCACGCGCCTCGTCCCAGCCCATCGTCACCTGCTGCACCCGGCCGCCCTCCTCGAGGATGCGCGTCTGGCGGGCAATCTCGTACTCCAGGCTGCGCTGCACGGCGCGGAAGCTGTTGAGGTTCTTGATCTCGACTTTGGTCCCCAGCTCGTCATGGCGCGAGACGGAGACATTGACTTCGACCCGCAGGGCGCCCTTTTCCATATCGCCCGAATTGACGCCCAGATAGCGCAAAATCGAGCGCAGCCGTGTGGCATATTCCCGCGCCTCCTCCGGGCTGTGCATATCCGGCTCGGAGACGATCTCCATCAACGGCACGCCCGCGCGGTTGTAATCCACCAGGCTGCAGCCCTCGATATGGACCAGCTTGCCCACATCCTCCTCCAGGTGCACCCGGCGGATGCCGATGCGCCGCACCACGCCCTCTACCTCGACCTCCAGCCAGCCATTCTGACAGAGCGGCTGGTCGTACTGCGAGATCTGATAGCCCTTGGGCAGGTCGGGGTAGGTGTAATTCTTGCGGTCAAAGTGGCTTTCCTGCGCGATCTCGCAGTTGAGCGCCAGGCCGGTGAGCACCACCTCCTCCACCGCCCGCGCATTGATCACCGGCAGCGCCCCCGGCAGCCCCAGATCTACCGGGCACACATGCGTATTGGGCGGCGCCGAGGCATAGTCGGCGGAACAGCCGCAGAACATCTTGGACTGGGTCTGCAACTGGGCGTGCACTTCGATGCCAATAGTGGCGCGGTAGGGCATGGGTTGCTCCTTATCACAGGCTATGGGTTGATTGTGCGGGATTATAGCCTGATGGCGTGGGGTGAGTCAACCTCTGCGGTGCCGCTGGGTGCAGGCGATTTCAGAATGACAGGCAAGGCTGCCGGGCCTTTACACAATGGCCGTGGGGGCGACTCGGCAAACCCGGCTGCGAGCTCGAGCAAGGCTATACAACACCCGGCCCATGATGCAAGTGGCATGGTGAGCTTCAGGACGCGCTGCATCTCGTGGGGAAAACTAAACCGAATGCAAAGTGATACCCGCGTGTTCCACGGGGGCGAGACGCAGATCCTACCTTACCCGAGAGGAAAGTCTTTGCCATCCTGCTCCAACCTCCACTAACTCCCGGTGCTCTGGCTGAATAGCGCCTGTCCCAGAATCCCGCCCACATCCGCTGGGTTTCGCGACACAGCCCACTGCCAGCGGCCAAATCCCCTGTGCTGGTTGACGGCCCGGACCCACTCATCAAGGAACTCGCGCTTGGTTTTGTCCTGCTGGGTGTCGCGCCCCTTGGTCTCCAGGACCAGGTAGTCACCCGTCTGCAGGCGGATAAGGAAGTCGGGGCGGTATTTGCGGACGACGCCCTCGAAGATGTAAAGGATCTCGAACCCAAGGTGGTCGTTCTTCACCCAGGCGGCGACGGCGGGGTTGCGGTCCAGTTCCCAGGCCTCGCTGGCCTCCCACGTGCTGTCGTAGACGCAGAGATTGATGTGCGACTTGTTCGTGGGCTCGCAGGGTTTGCTGGTGTACCAGGTGCGCATGTCGCCCGTGGAGCGTATCGGCCGCTCGCTGTCAAAGATGGGCTCGATGGTTTCGGTGTTGTTGAAGCGAATGGCCTCCCAAATGTGCTGGACGAGCTTGCTCATGTTCAACGTCAGCAGGATGCGACGCCGGAGTTCGTCCTGGTAGAAGAGCGGCGGGCTGATCCGGATCTTGTCCGAGGTCAGGAATTGCTCTACCAACCGTATCAGCTGCGCCAGCAGGTACTCTCTATTGCCACGCCAACCCGGCTGCATCTGATCGTAGATGTCGCGCGCGGCCTCGAAGATGATCTTCTGCAGGCGGAACTTGCGGCCGAGGGCTTCGAGGTCGATAGTGGAGATATGAGAGACATCGGGTTTGCCCTCGACGACCGGTGCGAGTTCGGCGAGGGTGGAGGTGTCGTACGCGTTCAATTCCAGGATCTTGACCTGGTCCATGTCGAGAGTGAGCGTAGGCCTGTAGACGTGATCCACGCGGATGATGTTGGGCCAGGCGATCTCGTATTGCTGCTTCTCCGGCACCGGCTGCACCTGCTTGGGCGGGTCGACGGGCTTGGCTATAGTGCCCTCCCCAGCTTCATGGGGCAGGAAGGAAAAGGGCACACCGAAGACATTCACATATTCGGCCGCAAACAAGCCCGTTTCGGGGTTCACCTCGTAAGTAGTGCGCCGCAGGCCGCGACCCACGACCTGCTCGCAAAGGAGTTGGCTGGAAAAGGCGCGCAGGCCCATGATCTGGGTGACCGTCTTGGCATCCCAGCCCTCTGAGAGCATGCCGACCGAGATCACGTTCTGGATCTGCTCACCCGGCTGGCCCAGCTTGCCAACAGTGTCTACCGTGCGGCGGAGCAACTCGGCTTGCTCCTGTTTGCTGACCTTGTGGGTAGGAGCCTCATCATTATCATCATCATCCGATTTCCCCGCCTGTTCGGGGTCGGTAGCATCCTCCTGCGCCTCTGCCATGTCGAGCACTTTGGAGTCGATGTGAAGCGTGCGCTCTGGGACGCAGAGTTCGTCAATGAGGATCTTCTTGTGATCGAAAGCGAACTTGATGCGGGCCGCCGTCTCCGTCCGGTTGGCGACGCTGATCATGACGGGCGGGGTTGGGAATCCCTTTTCCTGCCAGCGCCGGGCCGTCTCCAGCCAATCCTTGCCCAGGAGGTAGTAGGCATTGGTCACCAGGTCGGGCAGGGGTTCTTGGGGCTCTGCCCGGCGGTTCAGATCGTCCTTAACCTCTGGGTCATTGTAGATATGGTAGAGGCGCGGCTTGTAGTCTTTGGCGAGGGCGCTATCATCGTGGACCACGACGCGCGGGGTCTTGACCAGGCCGGATTCGATGGCATCGTTCAGCCCGAAATCGCTCACGATCCAGCCAAAGAGCGCCTCATCGGAACTCTTCTTGCCCGAGGGCACAAAGGGGGTGGCCGAAAAGTCGTAGCAGGTGAGGATGCGGCGAGCAGCGTGGATACGATCCAAACCGCTCACCCAGATTGTCGCCTCCTCGATCTCCTCGCGCTTGAGCCCTTTGACCTTCGACTCGGCGGGCACGCGCCAGGCGTGGTGCGCTTCGTCGTTAATGACCACCAGGTTGCTGCCGCGGGCCATCTCACCCAGCACGTCGCGGACATAGGCCTCGTTGCTCTTGGGGCCGCGCTTGTCCACGCTGTGACGGCGGGCGAGGCTCTCCTCCGTGTCCCACTGGAGCGCCTGCCAGTTGCGGATGAGCACCTTGCCCTGGCGCAGCTTATCTGCAAGGCCAGGCGGGACAAGGTCAAACTCGTCATAATAGTTGCCGGGGAGCGAAGGGATGAGCACCTGCAGGCGGCTCTTGACGGTCAGCCCGGGCGCTACCACAAAGACATACTTGGAGAAGCGCGCATCCTGGGGGGCTGTGACTTTGTTCAGCACCTGCCAGGCAATCAGCATGGCCATGACGATGGTCTTGCCCGAGCCCGTGGCCATCTTGGAACAGAGGCGACTGAACGGCCCGCCGTCGGAGGGGACGTCGATACCCACCTTGTCCGCCTGGGGCGCTTCCGTGAGCCAGATCAGGGTCTCGATGGCTTCCAACTGGCAGAAAAAGAGACGGTGCTGGCGCTCGTCCGGGTTGTACCAGTGCTCCAGCAGCCGCCTGGTGACGCCGGTTGCGCCAGGGTAGCCCGCCTTGCGCCAGGCCTTGACGCGGGGGCGTATCGCGTTGACGAGCGGGATCTCGACAAAGGTGCCGGGATCGTCAAGAGACTTGGACGCCTCGGAGGCGACGACGTAGCCTGCCTTGCGCCTGCCTTCCAGCAGTGAGAAGAGCTGCGTATTGCGGTCATAGTGCCAGTAATGCGAGGGTTCCTCATAGGGCGAGTTGATGATGAGTTGGTCAATGGTCGCTTGCGGCATGGCCAACCTCCAGCACGCGCAGGCTCTCGATGCCCCGGTCGTCCACGATTTTCACTGCGATGCGGCCGTGCGGGCCTAGCTCGAAAGGAAGCGAGACGGTGCCGCGATAGGCCTCGATGAGATCCTCATCAATCTCAGCCCTCAGGTTCTTGGCCAGACGAGACCAGCCGTCCTTCTCACCCGCCATCGGGAAGAAGACCTGCCTGGGGAAAAGGCTGCGGCCGTCATAGTCCGTATCGAGCATCCACAGCGCGATCTTTTCCGCGCCGCCGGAATCGATGGTGCCGGAGCGCGGGTCGTAATAGTCGTAGCCCAACACCTCGACCTGATACTTGCCCTGGTCGCTACCTTTGCTAAAGCCGGTCACCCGCACGTCGGGCTGGCCGATGAGCCAGAAGCTCTCGTTGGAGGCGCGCTTCTTTCTGAGATCCTCCGTGAGAAGGTCCGCGTTCATCTGTACTTTGAGCAGGGTGACGCCGGGCCAGTGGGTCTCGTCGATGTCCTTGGCAGCCTCGGGATCGAACTGAAAGGCGGCAAAGATCACCAGCTTGGGCTTAGGCACCAGCATCTGCGCCTCTTCGAGGGCGAGTCCCACCTGGCGCTGCTCCAAAGGAGCATAGGCAGGGCCGAAGGAGATCACGGCGCGCTGGGGGCTATCGGTCTTGGTCTCGGCCGAGGCGTGCAGCCAGCGAGCGCCGGGGAGCGCTTCCATAGCGAAAAACTCGATCTTCTGGCCCGAGCGGGCGCGGATGCCCGTCTTGAGCAACTCGTCTCGCCACTCGAGCTGGCGCAGGGTTTCGCCGGAGCGGCCGATGGAGGCATCGGCGGGACTGGGTGCAGGCTCCTCGGCGATGTCGCTCAGCGAGCGCACGGTGGGGGCAGGGACGGCCTCGACCGTGAAGGGGCCGCTGACGCGAGCTTTGGAGTTATCCACGTAGGGCTGATCGTAGAGGGTCTCCTGGCCTGGAGGCTCATTGTTGGCGATGGATTTCAGGGTGATGTGGGGGACCACTTTGTATCGGAACCCGCTGCCGACGCCTTCCTCTGGCTGCGCCAGTTCGTAATAGTCGTAGAGTGCGGTCATGAGGCGCTGCTTGGCGAGGGTGATGGCGACCCGTGAAGTGTCGCAGGTGATCCAGCGCCGTCCCCATTGCTCAGCGACAAAAGCGGTGGTGCCGCTGCCACAGGTAAGATCCAATACAAGGTCGCCTGGATCAGTTGTCATTAGCATACAGCGCTGGACGACCTTGTAGGTTGTTTGCACCACATACACGGGATCGGGTTCTCCGTGTACATCATCCCAAACATTAGAGAGGGAAGTGAACGGCCAGTCATCCCAGAACACGACGCCCCCGAGGGAACTGCCGCCTCCGTCGAAGAGCCTATTTGCTTCCCCAAGGCGCTCCATCGCCTTACCAGGATCGTAGGTCCAATGGCGGTTGTTCCCGCACTTGTACGATTTACCTTTCCATACGAAGTCCCTGCTGCGGTCATTCTCGTCTTGGCTAACCAGAGGGTAATTCACCCTTGCCCAGCGCCATCCCTGCTGCACTAGCAGGCGGATCTCCTCATCGCTAAGATCCTTCACACGTTTCATCTCCCATGCTGGAGAAATGAGGGTATTGAACTTGGCGTCACCCTCGGGATCCGTGCGTTTGAGGAATAGCTTGCGGCATTGGCATGGTTTGGCCTTGACGTACCAGAGCAAGTAATCATTGACGGGGTCAGTGGATGTGGTCGCGCTTTTCTTCTTGAAGACTATCGTTACGACCGAGTTGCCTTTGCCAAACACATCATCCATGATGCATCTAATCAAATGCACATTCTCATCGTTAATCTGCACGAAGATGCTGCCGCTGTCAGATAGTAACTCCCTTGCTAGCAGCAACCGATCACGCAGGTAGGTGAGATAGGAATGGATGCCGAGTTCCCACGTATCGCGGAAAGCACGGATCTGCTCGGGCTCGGCGGTCAGATCCTCGTCCTTGCCATCTCTCACGTCGCGCCGGTTAACAAATGGCTGGAAATTGGAGCCGTACTTGATACCATAGGGCGGGTCGATGTAGATCATCTGCACCTGGCCCGCCAGCCCCTCCTTCTCCAGCAAAGAGTTCATGACCAGCAAGCTATCGCCCGCAATGAGGCGGTTGGACCAACCGTGCCGGTGCCGGTAGAACTCGATGGCCTCGCGGAGAGGCGGGTTCTCCATGGGCTGGCCAAACAGGGAAAGCTGCTCCCAGCTCTCGCCGTTCTTGCGGCGCACGGCCTCGATGATCGTCCGCGGATCAATGCGCTCGTGGACGTGGAGGGAGACGGTAGGAACCTCAAAGGAGGTGTGCTCCGCTTTGCCTGCCCACTGCAGCGAGGGGTCGAGATGCGGGTCGTAGGCGTAGGTCTTTTTGGCCCCATCGCGGTCAGTCTCGGGGGTGACGAGGCCGACAGGGGGATTGTTCGCTCGTTCCTTGCCTTTGTGGTCGTACTGCTCAATGGGCTTGCGCGGCATCGTGGGCCCTCCAGTCTTGGCATCCTGCTGGCCCACTGAGGCGGGCACGCGGGAGCGGGCGGGAAAGCAACGCTAACGGCAACGACTGTGGGTGGCGTTGCACTTGAAGAAAGGTCAGAGGTATGGGCGGATTCTAGGGCGGAAAATGCGGAATGTCAAACAATCGGCAAACGTGCAGAGCATAGGGCAGCCGAGGCGTGCCCCCGTCCGGCGCCGGGCGGGTCTTGCTTGGGCACGGCGCCGGAGAGGGGCTGGGGGAAACATTGGGGCGGCCGGGTGGCCGCGGCTTTTACGCGAACTGGGGCAGGTTGGCCTTGTGGGCTTTGAGGAGCTCATCGGCCAGTTTGCCTGCGGTATCCTTGTCGCGCACGCAGGCATCGGTCAGGAGCGCCTCCACCAGGAGCTTCCGGCTGCCGGTGAGGGCCGCATCTACGGTCAGGGCCTGCCCGGCCAGCGTCTTGGCCAGGCTGGCGGCCAGGGGGTCCGGAAAGTCCGGGTGCTGGAGGCCGCGGAAGCCGCGCGCGGTGATGACCGAGCTGAGCTCCAGCACCGCATTGTCGGGCAGGTTGGGCACCAGGCCATGGTTGGGCAGGTTGGCAAAGTAGCACTGGCGGCTATCCTGCTCCATCCCCGTGATCATCTCCACGAGCTGCGAGTGCTCCTCGCTGGTGCGCTCAAAGGCGCTGTCATCCATGGGCGCGGTGCCATTGGCCAGGGCCGCCATGTGCTCATAGGCCCGGTCGAACATGGCGATGCGGGCCTCGATGTCAAGGCAGCCGCCCAGGCCCAGCTTCTGGCCATAGTAAACGCCATCGGGGAAGCGCTCCGGGTAGAACTCGACCACATGGCCGTCGTTGCAGGAAGGATAGGCGCCATAGCGGTCAAAGAGCTCGAAGCAGAAGGGGTTGTGCTCGACGATGCTGCTCGTCTCCTTGCCGGCGCGCACGGCGGCCAGTTTTTCGGCCACCAGTGGCCAGGCATCCTGCCCATTCCAGCGCAGGTCATAGATCCAGGTAAAGTGGTTGACGCCCGCGGCCAGCGCTGTAATCTCGTCTGCGGGGGCGCCGATCAGGCGGCCCAGCATCTCCACTACGTTAGAGGTGCCGATGCAGAGGCCCACCATGTTGGCCCCGGTGGCCTTGCGCACAGCCTGGCAGCATACCGTCATGGGGTTGGAATAGTTGATGAAGAGGGCGTTGGGGCAAAGCTTGAGCACATCGCGGGCGATATCAACCAGGGCCGGCACCATGCGCAGGCCGCGGGAGATGCCGCCGGCCATAATCGTATCGCCGACGGGCTGGTACACGCCATACTTGCGCGGGATCTGCACATCGGCCAACCAGGCGCGACGGCCGCCCACGCCCACGGTCAGGACGACCACGTCGGCGCCGGGCAGCAGATCACGCCGGTCCACGGAGCCCTTGACGATGATATCCGCCTGCTTGTGCTCCACCATGCGCCGGCTCAAGCCCTCGGCCACGGCCAGCGCCGAGGGGTCAATGTCCACCAGGCCCAGCTCCCAGGGGCGGCCCGAACGGATCAGATCGCCGAAAAGGCCCTGCACAAACTGGGCGCTTCCGGCGCCGATGATGACGATCTTGGTGCGTTTCATGAAGCAATCTCCTTCTGTTGAATGGTCACGCCGAATACGACAACCGTACCTGTCGCCTCGCCAACGATGGTATCCGGGTCCTTTGCTTCGCTCTTGACTGGAACGGAGCCTTTGGGGGTTTTGGTGATGCTGGAGACAGGCCGCCAGCGGCCTGTCTCCAGCATCACCAAAACCCCTTTCTGGATCAGGGCCGGGCGACGGCGAAGCGAATCAGCCGGCTGCTACCGGGCGTCAACTGCATCCTGAATGGCTGTAGGACTAACGGTTACCGCAGAACTCTGGCTATCCCTTGATGCCAGTCAGCTTGATGCCCTCGATAAATGTGCGCTGGGCGAAATAGAAGAGAAGGATCACCGGGATCGTGAAAATGGCGCTGATGGCCATCTCGTAGGAGTAATACAACCCCTTGTTGATCGCCCCAACCTGGCTCAGCGCGGCGCCAATTCTGCCCAACGCCAGAGAAAACGGGTAGATGTCGGTTTTGTTGATATAGATGAGCGGCCCCATATAGTCATTCCAGGCGCCGGTGAAGGTCGTCAGGGCAATGACGGCGATCGCCGGGCGCACCAGAGGTATGATGATGCGCCAGAGAATGCTCCACTCACCCGCCCCGTCAATGCAGGCTGCCTCCGACAGCTCATTCGGGATAGTGCGGAAAAACTGCCGCAGCAGGAAGACATAGTAGGCGTTGGCAAAGATCGCTGGCACCGTCAACGGATAGTAGGAGTTGATCCAGCCCAGGCGGCGGTAGATGATGTAGAGGGGCACCATGTAAACCTGGCCCGGGATCATCATAGTCGCCAGCAGGATGGAAAACAGCGTCTCGCGGCCGGGCCAGCGCAGGCGCGAAAACCCATAGGCGACGACGACGTTGGAAAAGACCGAGAGCAGTGTCACGGGCAGGGCATAGCGAAAGACCGTGTTGAACAGGTAGAGGGCGTAACGGTCCGTGGCCCAGGCTTCCGGATAGTTCGCCCAGCGTATCGGGTTGGGCCACCAGATGGGTGGGATGGCGATGATCTGTCCGCTGGTCTTGAGCGACGAGGCGATCATCCAGAACAGCGGAAGCATAAAGCTGGCCGAGAGCACAAGGAGCAGGACGTACTTGAGCACCTGGCTCGCCCAGAACGAAGGGCGTTTTCGCTTGCGTGCGTGCACGGCCAGCGCGCCGGCTGCGGCAGGTGTACCGCTCATCTCGGCCTCCTATTCACCATTCCACCTGCAGGGCAATCCCCATCAGTTCGTATCGGCATAGTACACCACGCGCGCAGACGATTTGAAGAGCAAGACCGTCAGGATCACAACAATGATGAACATCACCCAGGCCATGGCGCAGGCTTTGCCCATGCGCAGATACTCAAAGGCATTCTTGAAAAGCTCCAGCGAAAAGACCTCGGTGGCGTTGCCGGGGCCGCCGTTGGTGAGCAGGCGGAGGAAGGTAAAGTCCTGGAAGCCGTAGATGAGGCCCGTCACCAGGTTGAAGAGGATGACCGGCGTGCACATGGGGATGGTGACGTTCCAGTACTTGTGCCAGGCGCCGGCGCCATCGACTGTGGCTGCCTCGTATAGCTCGCGCGGCACATCCTGCAGGGTGGCCAGGAAAAGCACCATCGTATAGCCACAGCCCCAGACCCAGGCGATGCTGATCACCGAGGGCATGGCATAGGTGGGGCTGGTGAGAAAGGGCACGATCGGGAGCTTGAACGCGCGCAGGGTGGCATTGATGGCGCCATATTGCGGGTTCAACAGAAAGCTCCAGACAGTAGCAGAGACCGTAGCCGGCACGATAGCCGGGAAGTAAAAGATAGCCCGGAAGACAGGGCGCCCCAACATCTTGGTGTTCAGCAGCGTGGCCGCCAAAAAGGCTGAAATGATGGAGACAGGCACGCCGATGCCCACATAGCAAAAGGTATTGACCAGGGCCTGCTTGAAGGTCGGATCGGTGGTGAACAACTCGGTATAGTTGCTCAGGCCGATGAAAACTGCCGGGCGCATGAGGTCGTAGCGGTGCAGACTGTAGTAGATCGAGGAGATCAGTGGATAGGCTCCCAGGAGCAAAAGCCCCAGCAGCCAGGGGGAAACGAAGATCAATCCCCTGGCCAGCCGTCGCCGCTCCTGGTAGCTCAGGTGCAGAATTCCTTCCTTTGCCACATCAACCCTCCGAGGCGTCGTTGGCCTCCCCAGTGAGCAGCGCTGGGGAGGCCAACGACCGACGGTTCAGGAAAAGCTTACGAAGCAAAACCCTGATTCTTGTACTCGGTCTCGCAGCGCTTTTGCAGCTCTGCAGCAGCTTCCTTGGCGTCCATTGTACCCCGGTTGACCTGGTCGTAGAGGGCGGTGTACTGGTCGTAAACGTACGTGGTGATCTCGCACGCCAGCGGCCGGTGCCATTCGGTGGTGTCCTTGATGGACTGCACATAAAAGTCCAGCCCCGGGGCGGCGCTGGTATCCACGGAGGTCACGTACGCCGGGCGGCTCGGCAGAAAGCCTTCCGCTTTGAAGTAGGCGTCAAGGGCTGGTTTGCTCTGCAGCACCTCGCAGAGCTTGAAGGCCAGGTCAGGGTTCTGGGCGCCCTTGAAGATCGTGAAGAGGTGCCCACGCTGCCCTTGCACTCTGACGCCTTTGCGGCTGTCTGGCACGGGTAGCCAGGAGGCCTTACAGTTCTTGGAAATATCGGGTGCTGTGGCCGCCATCATACCGGCAATCCAGTAACCCTGAATCGAAGCGACCTCGATCCCGGCGGCCATAGCCCCTCCCCAGGAGTCGTGGCCACTGACATTGTAGAAGGCGGCGACCTTGTCGGGTCCGATGAACTGGACGAACTGCTTGAGCGTGTTCAACGAATCAATCATCTTGTCGTTGTTCAGGTCGAACTTGCCGGTCGTTTCGTCGAACCAATCCCAACCCCAGGAGGTCGGCACCATCCAGCCGTCCGAGGTCCAGGGGCCCGCGCCCTCTGTCGTGTAGGGGCTCAGGCCAATAGTGGTAGGGTTGCCGGCGCTATCGAACACCGTCAGCTTCTTGCACCAGTCCAGAGCCTCAGACCAGGTGACAGGGGGCTTGTCGGGGTCCAGCCCAGCCTTCTCCACGAGCGCGCCGTTATAGAACAGGCCAAAGGCAAAAAAGCCCTCGTAGCAGGGAATGCCGAATTGGGTGCCTTTGTAGAACCCCTCCTTCCAGCTCTCTTCGAAGAAATCCGCCTGCTTGACGACAGAGCTGGCATTGACATAGTCCTGCAAAGGCAGGCACATGCTGCGGGCCATAAAGTCGAGATACTGGAAGTTCGATGCGGTATCGGGTGGATCGCCGCCAGCGACGGCTGTAGTCAATGCCTCATCACCGCCGCTGTTTTCCTTGCGCTCGAACTGGTTGTCGCCCAGCGCCTCTTTGAACTCGTCTGTCGCTGTGATGGCGTCCCAAGCATTGGTCTCTGCCGCGCCGCTCCAGCCATCCCAGTAACGCAACGTGGCGCCGCCCTTGGGGGCTACAGCCGCTGCGACGGTCGGGGTTGCGGCGACGACGGCCGTAGCTTCCGTCGTTGCTGCTGGAGCGGCCTCTGTCGCCGCCGCCGTAGGTTGTGGCGAAGGCGCACAGGCGGCGAGAGCGGCGCCTGTAGCTGCCAGGCCGCACAGCGACAGGAATTTCCGACGGCTCAGTTGCTTCTCGCTCATTACTGTTCCTCCTCTTTCAGGCTTGGCTATACACTGGCTGCCGCTGATGCAGCAGCGCCATCGGCAATCGCGAAAGGTTGCCGTGTGCGATCACCCAGTTATGCCCCAGTAGGCAGGTTGGCGCGGACCTGGCGTCCATTGTATAATACCACAAGACCTTTGCCGGATGTTGAATATCGGGACTGGAATGGGACGGCTTTCGGCCATTCAGAGGACTTGAGAGCGGACATGCTTTCCAGGGATCAGTTCATAAAGGATCTTCGCGCGAATCTTGTGCACCTCTACGAGCCTCATTCCCTCTCTCGCAGCCCACTGGCCACCCTCTTTGGCGTGGCCGGCCGCTTTGACACCGCTTCGGCGCTGCAGCGCATCCTGATCGACGCCATTCGCTCGCTGGAGCCGCCGGCTGAGGAGCCTTCGCACTCCCCTGCCTGGGAGATCTATGAGCCCCTGTTCTACCGCTATGTCGAGCAGTCGAGCCAGGCCGAGGTGGCGGATCAGATGCGCATGAGCCCGCGTCACCTCCGGCGCAAGGAGCGGGATGCCCTGGAGGCCCTGGCTGATCTCTTGTGCAGCCAGTTCCATATCGAAATGGGCCCCAGCGCCCAGGCGCCCCACGCATCTCCGGCCGAAGAGCCCGATAGCGACGATGTTCTCCAGGATGAGAGCGAGACCCTGGCCATGAGCGAGGATCTGTCATGGGTGGCTGACGCCTCGCGGGGCAGTCGGACGGACCTGAACCAGACCCTGCCCGGCGTGCTGGATCTGTCGCGCCGGCTGGCTGAGGAGCATCGAGTGCGGCTGGATGTTGTAGTGGCGGATGATCTGCCCGATGTGCCGGTCGATCTGGCTGTCCTTCGCCAGTGTTTGCTGAGCATCCTGACTGTGGTTATCCCGCGTGCCTCGCGTGGTGAGGTCTCTATTTCGGTCAGGCCCGTGGGCTGGGATGTGGAGCTGCGCATCCGTTGCCCAGGCTATCCTTCTGGGCCCAAGCCGAGTCTCGGCGATGAGGCGGCGAGCCTGAACATGGCCGAGCGCCTGGCTGAGCTCTCCAAGGGCTGCCTGATGCTGGCAGCCGACGCCCGGGCTTTCGACGCCACCCTGACATGGCCGGCGGTTGAGCAATCGCCCGTCTTGGTTATCGATGATAATGCGGACATGTTCCAGCTTTTGCAGCGCTACACTCTCGGCACCCCTTATCACCTGATTAGCGTGCGGGATGCTGAGCAGGCGGTGGACCGCGCCGCCGAGATCTTGCCGCGAGTGATTGTGCTCGACGTGATGCTGCCCCGCGTTGATGGCTGGGAAGTGCTGGGGCGGTTGCGGCAGCACCCTGCTACCGCCAACATCCCCGTCGTGGTCTGTACGATCCTCGCTCAAAAAGAGATGGCGCGTCTCCTCGGCGCCAGCGCTTTTATCCGCAAGCCTATCACCCGGCAGGAGTTCCTGGCCGTGCTCGATTCTCAGATCGGGCGGACGGAGAAAGAGCCTCGCTGATAGCCTGGATGCAGTTCAAGAGGTCTTGTGCTGACAGGCCCCTGGCCCGGGTGACGCTCAGCGTATTGCTCACGATTGGCTCGCCGCCAGGATCCCGCGAAGAGATGATGATGACCGGGATCTCTCGGAGCGCAGGGTCCCGGCCTTTCTCCTGCAGGACCTGGAATCCGTCCATCCCTGGCATAATGAGGTCGAGTAATACCACGTCGGGGCGCGCTTCCTGCATCAGGTCCAGCGCCCGTGGCCCACTGGTAGCCCGGAGGACGTGGTATCCGCGGCCGGCAGAGGCCAACATGCGAGAGAAGAGGCGCAGGACCTCCTGTTGGTCGTCGACCAGGAGGATACGGCGCACGTCCTTGCCCATCTCGTCCAAGGCCGAAAGCAGGGTGTCCCGCGTCACGGGTTTGATCAGATAGCGCACCACGCCCAACTGGCGCGCTGCCTCATCCTGTGCGGGCACCCAACAGCGAATCAAGGGCGTATCGTAAGGTAGATCCCCCAGCCGACCCCACGTGTCGCCCCCCTCCTCGGGCGAGGCATTCACGATCAGGGCTTGGGCTGGCGCATGATGCAGGTCCTCGCGGGCCTGTTCTGGAGTCTGCAGCGCCATCACCTCCACGCCCTGCAGGTAGCGATTGAGCAGCCGCTGGAGGGCCTCGCCCTTTTCCAGGACTGCAAGGCGAGGCTCTACTGTCAATGGGGGAGCCTTGGAACGCCGGGTCTGGATGCGATATTCGTAATCGTTGTAGGGGCTGAACCATCGGCGTGCATCATCGGCCTGTGCCAGCCCAACGGGCAAGGATGTCTCCAGCGGCAGGCTGAAGCAAAAGGTGGTGCCCACGCCCACTTCACTCTCCAGCCACATCTTGCCGCCGTGCATCTCCACGAAACGCTTGCTGATGCTCAGGCCCAGGCCGCTCCCACCGTACTGGCGCCGCAGCGAGTTATCCGCCTGCTGGAAAGGCTCAAACACCCTCTGCTGGTCAGCCGCCGCGATGCCGGTTCCTGTGTCGGCAACGCTGACAACGATATTGCCTGGTTCTCGGCGGGCTCGGATGCAGACCCCGCCCTTTTCAGTGAAACGGCCCGCGTTGCCCAGCAGGTTCAGCAGCACCTGGCGGATGCGCGTCGTGTCACAAAGCAGGGGTGGCAGGTTCGGCTCGAGTTCGATCCGCAAGTAGAGACCTTTAGATTCATAGAGTGCGCGCACAGCAACGACAGCCGCGTCAATGATCTCCTCCAGGGCGGCTCGCTCTTTGTGGAGGGCCATGCGGCCTGCCTCGATCTGGCTCAAGTCCAGCACATCGTCCACCAGCTTGGCCAGATGCTGGCTGTTGCGCTGGATGGCTGCAATGTCGGCCAGGAGCATCGGGGGCAACTGGTCGCTATAAACCTCAGGCAATTGAGTGATCAGCTCGCTAAAGCCGATGATCATATTGAGGGGAGTGCGGAACTCGTGGCTCACATTGGCTACGAACTGTTCCTTAGCCTGTCGCGCCTCCTCGGCGACCTGGTACATGGCTTCCAGGCGGTCGGAGATGCGTGCCAGCTCGCGGTTGGCCAGCGATAGATCCTCTTGGGCCTGCTTGAGCTCCAGGCGCTGCTGCCTCATGGCCTCCACGGTCTGCTGGCCTCGCTCGTAGGCAGAAAGGGCGAATTCTGTGATGGTGAGCAGTGGGCGCATCGCGGACCAAGCCAAAAGGGCTACGACTGCGCCGCTGGCCACGATGCCAATGTAGTGCGGAGGAGACATGGCTCCCTTCAGGATAGCGTGAGCTAACCACCAGACGCAGGCCGTCAGGAGGGCTTCTGCCAGCACACCGGCGCCCCAGCCCATCATGACGACCGCCATGAGCGGGAGCAGGGCGAGGAAGTAGGCGATCTCAGACTGGCGGAAGAGGTAGATAGCCAGCATGATGGCAGAGCCAACCCCCGCGAGCCAGAGCAACTGCGCCGCCAGTAGCCTCCGTGGGAGGATGTAGAGCGCCATGGCAGCGCTCACGATGGTCACCAGCGCCACAAGGACGGTATTGCCCAACGCGGCCATGCTCCAGCCCGTAATCGCCCCCACGAGGTAGAGGGCAGCAGAGACACTGCTGGTCACAACGATAAGGGCGCGGGAAGAAGACCCCAACACATCCCTCACGGTGGAGGCCAGGTCGGGGGCCGCGCTGGATGATAGGCTTGGCGTATGCAGCATGGAACCTCCCTATCCAGGCAGGGATACTCACAGATGAAGTAACTCTTCTATACTACTACAAAGCGCCAGAGGCGCAATTGCCTCGCGCCGCACCTTTGCGTTTGACGTCTCGTAATCCTATCAATATACTGTCTGCACTGCCGCCGGCGCCGATGGCCCGGTGGCATAATCATGACTCGCGGCCGGGGTCGCGATGATAGGTGGAGGGGTTCATGTCGACAGCGACTGGCAGGCGGCCGGAGATGCTCGAACAATCGTCCGTGGATGTGGGCGAGCGATCGCCCCTGGCGGAGACGGATCCGCAGATCTGGTCGGCGATCCGGGCAGAATTCCGGCGACAGCAGGACACGCTCGAGTTGATTGCATCGGAAAATTACGTAAGCCGGGCGGTGCTGGCGGCCCAGGGGTCGGTGTTGACCAACAAGTACGCGGAAGGATATCCCGGTCATCGCTATTACAGCGGCTGCCAGTATGCCGATGAGGTGGAGCGCCTGGCGATTGAGCGCGCCTGCTCCCTCTTTGGCGCCGATCATGCCAACGTGCAGCCCCATTCGGGCTCGCAGGCGAATGCTGCGGCGTACCAGGCGCTCTTGCAGACGGGCGATACAGTGCTTTCGATGAGCCTGGCCCATGGCGGGCACCTGACCCACGGCTCGAGCTTTAACTTTTCCGGGCGTCTCTACCGCTTCTTCTTCTATGGGGTCGATCGCGAGACGGAGCGGATCGACTATGACGAGGTGGAGCGACTGGCGCAAGAGCACCGGCCCAAGTTGCTCCTGGCGGGGGCGAGCGCCTATCCGCGGGAGATCGATTTTCCGCGCCTGGCCGAGATTGCACACAGTGTGGGGGCGCAGCTGATGGTCGATATGGCCCACATCGCCGGCCTGGTGGCGGCGGGAGTGCACCTGAGCCCGGTGCCCTATGCCGACGTGGTGACCACGACCACCCACAAGACGCTGCGCGGCCCGCGGGCCGGGATGATCCTCTGTAAGGAGCGCTGGGCCTCGACGATCGACAAGGCCGTCTTCCCCGGTACACAAGGGGGGCCGCTCATGCACATTATTGCCGCCAAGGCGGTGGCCCTGCACGAGGCAGCGCGCCCCGCGTTTGCTGACTATGCGCGTCAGGTTGTTGCCAATGCCCGGGTGATGGCCGAAGAGCTGGCGGCCGGTGGGCTCCGGGTCGTTTCGGGCGGCACCGACAACCATCTGTTGCTGGTGGACGTGTCGCCGTTGGGGCTGACGGGCGCCCAGGCCGAAACCGCTCTGGAGGCAGCGAACATTGCCGTCAACAAGAACTTGATTCCCTATGATACGCGCGGCCCGCGCGAGACGAGCGGGATTCGCCTGGGCACGGCGGCGGCGACGACGCGCGGCCTCGGCGAGGGAGAAATGCGCCAGGTGGCGCAGTTGATCGCCCGCATCCTGCGCAGCCCGGAGGACCGCCAGGTGCTGCAATCGGCCCGGGGCGATGTGCGGTCCCTCTGCGTGCGCTTCCCGGTTCCAGGGAACTGAGGTGCCCATGTCTTCCGATCGTCCCCTCATCCTGATTTCCAACGACGATGGCATCGCCTCGCCGGGGTTGGCTGCCCTGATCGAGGCGGTGCACCCCCTGGGCGATGTGCTGGTGGCCGCCCCCCTTTCGCCCTATTCCTCGGCTGGGCGCAGCCTGATCTGGGGCTCGCGCACCATCGAGCGTCGCACCTGGCCGCTCGCGGCGGTGACAGCCTACGCCATCGATGCAGCGCCCGCGCTCTGCGTCCGTGTGGGGCTCTCGCTCCTGGCGCCGCGGCGGCCGGCCCTGATGCTTTCTGGCATCAACCTGGGCGAGAACGTTGGTTCCGATGTGACGGTTTCAGGCACAGTCGGGGCGGCGCTGGAAGCGGCGGCGAACGGCGTGCCGGCCGTGGCCGTTTCCCTGGAGGCGCCGGTAGAATATCACGACAACCCCCGGCCCGGGCTCGACTTCCGCGCGGCTGCCGCCTTTGCGCAGAGGCTGGCGCAGGGGCTGCTGGCCCATGGTATGCCCGCAGGGGCCGACCTGCTCAAGGTCGACGTTCCCAACGAGCCCGGGCGCGCTTTCCCCTGGCGCGCCACACGCATCTCACGACAAATGTACTGGCAGACGCTGGTGGAAGAGAGCCCCGACGGCAGCAAGCGCATCATCGGTTATGAGCGACAGTGGGACTCGAATGTCCTCGAGCCCGACTCGGATATCTATGCCCTCGTTTGTGAACGCGCCATCTCCATCAGCCCCATGACCGTGGACCTCTCTGCGCGGGTCGATCACGCTGACCTGGCGCGCCTGTTGGCACAGCGCCTCTGACCTGGTCTCACGCGGAGAAGGCGGAGGGCGGTGTGTAACCGCCCCGCGTTCTCCGCGTCTTCGTGAGGCCTGTTCCTGTGACGTGTTGCACCCCTGAGAATAGCGCCTCACGTTGAGCGCCGGGCCTCTCTCTTTTCGGGGCTTTTCGCGCCTTTCGATGCGCCAGGTTACCCCACCTTCTTTGTGTAGAGCACTTGCGTCGGGTAGGCGAAGTCGATGCCCTCTTCGGCGAAACGCCTGAACAGGGCGAGGTTGATGGCCTGCTGTGTGTCCATATACAGGGTATAGTTGGGGTCCAGCATATAGTAAACGATCTCAAAGTCCAGTGAGAAATCGCCATAGGTGCTGAAATGCGCACGGTCGAAGCGCGTCTGCGGCTGGGCTTCGATGATCTCTCGGATCATCGTGGGGATGCGCACGAGCCTGTCATAGGGGGTCTGATAGGTCACGCGGATGGTAAAGACGACACGGCGCTCTTGCATGCGCTTATAGTTGCGAATGCGGCTCTTCAGGAGGTCATTGTTGGCGATGATTAACTGCTCGCCCGAGAGGCTGCGCACACGCGTCGTCTTGAGGCCGATGTGCTCTACCGTGCCTGAGTGGTCGTCCACGACGATATAATCGCCGATCACAAAGGGCCGGTCCAGGGCGATGGAGAGGGAGGCCAGGAGGTCGGCGAGGATGTTCTGCACCGCCAATGCCACTGCGATGCCCCCAACCCCCAGGCTCGCGATGAGGCTCGTCACGTTGACATTGGGCAGGTTGTCCAGGGCGATGAGCGCAATGAGCGAGTAGAGGGCCAGCCGCACGACAAAGCCGACGGCGCTCATGGTGGTTACGTCTTCGCCGTTTTCGTGCTCCTTGCGGTAGCGAGTCAGCCAGAAGGTGATGAGCGTATCGGCCTGTAGACCGACCTGGATGAGGAAGGCGATCAGGGCGATGGCGCCGGCCCAGGCGGCCATGTTGCGCGGCAGCGTGAGCACGAGCGAGCCCGCGTACACGGCCAGGATGGCAAGGAACCAGAAACGTGGCTTGGCTATGGCGCCGTTGATCACATTGTCCAGGCCATTCCTGGTCCCGATCGTCAGGCGCGCGAGGCGTGGCAGAAAGATATGCTGTGCGAGCCACAGCGCCGTCAGGACGCTGCAGGTGACCAGAAAGGCAAGGGCCCACGTCCGAACCGAGTTGCCGAGGAAGGACCATTCCCAAATAGCCGTAGTCATCTACCCCTTTTGCGTTTGGAGAGCGGCGCGATGCCGGGCTTTCGCCTGCAGGAGCGTCAGGCGCATCCGCAGCCCCACAGTATGGGCCGATTCTACAGCGGTCCTCGGCTGGGTCAAATAACCGCTATGTTTGTAATAGGGGCACACTGCACCGGGCCACCGGGAGCGGAGGAATGCGCCTGAGGCAGGCCCTCCATAGGGCGCATGCTGAATTCAGCCAATTTGTCAGCAAACAGCTATTACATTATAATCCGCGAAACTTGCTTGGTGGAGGCCTCGTTGAAGGCTAGATCCCCCTGGTTGGTGCTCGTATTGGCCCTTACTCTGCTGGCCCCGGTGATTATCGCCCCGAGATCCGCTGCAGAATCTCCCCATCCCCGCTATCGGCCCGGTCGCATCTGGGTGCGCTTTAAGGATGGAAACCGGGCCACCCTCAACCAGCGCGCGAGGGCCTTGGGCGAAGGCGGCCCCGAGGCCGTGATCGCCCCCCTGGATGGTGTGGTCCTGCGCGTGCCGGTCGGTCAGGAGGAGCAGGTCGCCCGCCGGCTGGCAGCGCGAAGTGATGTGGCTTATGCCATCCCCATTCCAAAGGCGCACATTCTGGAGATCCCCAACGACCCCGGTTTCACTTATCAATGGGCGCTAACCCAGATCAATGCGCCCGCGGCCTGGGATGTGGTGACCTGCAGCAGCCGCATGGTGGTGGCTGTGGTGGATACAGGCATCGACCTGAGCCATCCCGACCTGGCCAGCGTCGTGTGGACCAACCCGCGTGAGATCCCCAACAATGGGTTGGATGACGATGGCAACGGCGAGGTTGATGACGTCCACGGCTGGCACTATTACACTGATGATTCCGGTGTTTCTTTGGAAGACAACAACGTGCAGGATGACAACGGCCACGGGACCCATGTCTCGGGCATCATCGCTGCCGCGACGAACAACAATGTGGGGATAGCGGGCCTGGCCTGGGGCGCCACAATCATGCCGGTGAAAGTGGTTGACAGCACCGGCAATGCCTATTGGGATGATGTGATCAAGGGAATCATGTATGCCACCGATAACGGCGCCAGGATCATCAACCTGAGCCTGGGCGGCCCAGATGCGTTTGCGCCTCTGGAAGAGGCGCTGGCCTATGCGCGCGAACATGGGGTGCTGGTGGTGGCCGCGGCGGGCAATGACGGCTCGAGTACAGTGCTCTACCCCGCAGCTTATCCGGAGGCGATGGCGGTGGCCGCGACCGATAGCTCGGATCAGCGCGCCTCTTTCTCCGACTATGGGCCTCAGATCAGCGTGGCGGCACCGGGGGTGAATATCTACAGCACCTATTGGCAACCAGGCCTCGACACGTACGCCTACATGTCCGGCACTTCGATGGCCGCACCGGAGGTTTCGGGGTTGGCGGCGCTCGTCTGGGCGCGACACCCCGATTATACGCCGGGGCAGGTCGAGTATACCATCGAGCATACGGCCGACGATGTGAATGCGGCCACCAATGCCGGGTGGGATCCCTACCTGGGCTGGGGGCGCATCGACGCGGCGCGCGCGGTGACCGAACTGACCCCCTTCCCCTGGGTGCAGAAGACCTACCTGCCGGTCATAGCGCGCTAGAGCTTGAGAGACGGTAAGCCTGCTCAAGGAGCGGGCCAATAGCCTCCCAACCGTAATGAGCCTCCACAAAGGCGCGGCCGGCGCGGCCAAGCTGGGCGCGGCGTGCGGCATTCTCCAGCAGCGCCAGCGCCTGCGCAGCAAAGGCGCCCGGCTCCGCCGCCAGCAGCGCCTCCTGCCCATCGGTCACGCCGATGCCCTCCGCCCCCAGGGGGGTTGAGACTACGGCCTGCCCCATGGCCAGCGCTTCCAGCACCTTGAGCCGTGTGCCCCCGCCTACCAGGAGCGGCACGACGTAGACGTCGGCGCCGGCGATGTAGGGGCGGGTATCTTCGACCCGCCCGGTGATCACGATGCGCGGCTCGGCGCGCAGCGCATCCAGCCGCGGCGAGGGCGATTGGCCAACGATGTAGAAATGCGCCTGCGGCCGGCGCTCCCAAATGCGCGGCATGACCTGCGTGCTGAACCAGAGCACGGCATCCACATTGGGGCGAAAATCCATCTTGCCCGTGAAAACCAGGCTCGGGTGTGCCATGCCAGGCAGCGGCGGAAGCCCAGGACGGTAATAGGCCAGGTCTACCCCATTGGGCACGACAATCGGGCTCAGCCGCGTGTCGAGGGCGGCCAGGGCCCTGGCATCGGCGCCAGAGACGGCAACCAGGGCATCGGCGCGGCGGCAGGCAGCGGCCTCAAAGCGGCGCAGCTTGAGCCACTGCAAGAAAGAATAGGCGGCGGCAGCCCAGCGGCGCGGGCGGTGCAGATCGGCCAAAAAGGCGCGCTTTTGCAGGATATACTCGGCATTGTGCGCGTCAAACACAATGCGCGGCCGCGGCCTGGGGAGAGACAGCAGATAACGCGCCAGCTCGATGCCTTCGGCCTGGAGGATGTCGAACGGTTCACGGCGGAGCCAGCCGGCCAACGCCTGGGCATAACCAGGCGAGTACAGGCGCCAGGCCATGTCGGGCCAGGGTGAGGTCACCAGGGTGCGCAGGCGGGCGCTGGGGCTGCGCCGAGGGGTTGGGATGACCTGCACCTCGCGGCAGAGGCTGCTGAGGTGCGCCAGATGATCAGGCTCCGCATCGGCGTCAAAGGAGAGAAGCGATACGGCGTGCCGGCCGCTTAGATAGCGCAGCAGGTTATAGTTGCGCAGGCTTGTGCCCTGGTGTGGGGGGTAGGGCAGCTGAGGGGTCAGCAGGAGAATGCGCAAGCCAGCGCTCGAAGGCGGGGCCGGCTGCACAGGCGGCTGACGCTCCATCGCTAAGCCTGGCCCGCCACGCGGCGGTAGAGGGCCAGGGTCTCGCGGGCGGCGCGCTCCCAGGAGAAGTTGGCGGCGCGCTTGATGCCCTTGGCGATCATCTCCTGGCGCAGCGTGTCATCGCTCAAGACCCGCCACATGGCCACTGTCAGCGCATTCGTATCCGTGGGATCGACCAGCAACCCCGCATCGCCCACTACTTCCGGTAACGAAGAGACGTTGGAGACGATGACCGGCGCGCCGCAGGCCATGGCCTCGAGCGGGGGCAGCCCGAACCCCTCATAGAAGGTGGGCCAGACGAGCATGCGCGTCGCGTTGTAAAGCCACACCAGTTCCTCGTCAGAGACGCGCCCCAAAAAGCGCACGCGGTCGCTGAGCCCCAACCGGCTCACCAGCCCATCAATCTCGTCGGCCAGCCAGCCACGGGCGCCGGCCAGCACCAGGTCGACATCAGGATGATAGTGATCGAGCATCTGCTGGAAGGCGCTGAGCAGGGTGGGGATGTTCTTACGCGGCTCGATTGTCCCTGCGAACAGCAAAAAGTCGCGCTTCAGGCCGAACCGCTGTTGCAGGCGCGGGCGCAGGTCTACATCGGGTAGGATGTGGAAGAATCGGCGCGGCGCCTCGTAGATCACAGTGATCATCTGCTCGGGCACGCCCAGCAGGCGCACAATGTCGTGGCGGGTGCTCTCAGAAACGGCGATGATGTGATCGGTATGGCGCACAGCCTGGTCGATCTGACCATAGTAGCGCGCGCTGGCCTTGGTCAGGAACTGGGGGTAGAGTAAAAAGTTGAGATCATGGATGGTGATAATGGAGCGGCAGCGCCGCCGGAAAGGTGGGATAAAGTCGGGGCTGTGCAGCACATCGACCGGCTTGAAGCGCAGCTCGAGTGATAGGAGGTACTGCTCGACGCGGTGATGGCTGGGCGTCCAAAGCGACTCGCTGCGAAAGTTGCTCTGCTGGACCAGTGGCTCGGGGGCATGGCGACTCTGAAAGATGACAAATTGGTCCTCTTTGTCGATCTCTGCCAGGGCGCGCATCAGTTGTAGGCAGTAACGCGAGATGCCGGCCGGGTGGTAATACACCAGGCGCGCATCGATACCGACCTGCATAACTGGAGAATCTCCTGCTGACTGTACAGAGGGCGAAAACGGACGTCAAGCGAGGCTGCACTGCCTGGGCAGACTGCACACAACGCAGGCGCTTCTGCCTCGGGCGAAATATACCATCAAAGGCGTGTGTCGTCAAAGATTTGGGCTCACTCCTTCCAGACTGAGCAGCCGTGCTTTCATGCTCAGCCCTGCGGCAAAGCCCACGAGCCGCCCGTCAGCGCCGAGCACACGATGGCAGGGCACGATAATCGGCAGGCGGTTGGCGGCCATGGCGCCCCCTACAGCCCGCGCGGCCCGTGGAGCGCCCAGAGCAGCGGCGACCTGCCCATAGGAGCGGGTGACGCCCCAAGGGATGCTTTGCACCGCTGCCCACACGCGCCTGCGGAAGGGGGGCACCCCGCGCCAGTCAATGGGCTCGCGATCAAAGGCGACTCGCTCGCCCGCGAAATAGGCCTGCAGGCGGTCGAGCAGCCCCTGCCAATCGGCCCCCGGCTCGGAGGGGGAAGCGGCCGCGCCCAGAGGCCCCAGGGAAGTGACGGCGGCGTAGGCCGACTCGGCTGGCCAGCTCAGGCTCAACAAGCCCTCGGCAGAGGCCACAATGGCCAGCCAGCCCAGAGCGGTTGCGCAAGTAAAGCAATAATCAGGCATGCATTCCTCCCGGTCAGATGCCGGCTGCTGGGGGGCAGCGGCCTATGGATTACAGGTGGAATCATTATAGCTCCCCGGGCCTCGCACCGCAATCGTGGCAAGGCCCCTCCTGCAATCATACTCGTAGGGCCCCGGCGCGAAGGGATGGTTGCAGGAGCCATTGAATAATGGTACACTGAGCCGCACACAAGGAGGGTTGCATTACAACCCTCTGCCGGTGGACGTATCTGAGTTGTGAGTCAGGGATTGACCTTGGCCAATGTGACCGATGGGTGGAGGTGCACCTATGCGCCGCTATCGGGCTTTGCTTGTGCTGCTCGTCCTCATTTTCGCGCTGGCGGCTCGCGTGGGGCTGCCCGCGCCTGCGCGGGCAGATAGCAGCGACAAGACCTATTACTGGGACTATATCAACGTCGATATAGGGGTGCATCAGAATGGCGATACCGAGATCGTAGAGACCCAGCGTTACGTGTTCACACAGGGTACGTTCACCTATGCGTATCGCGATGTGCCTCTGAGTCGCACTGAGGGCATCGATCAGGTTTGGGTGGAAGACGAGAACGGGCGCCTGCCAGATAACCGCGTGTCGGTGACCAACGAGGGCGATTCGTTGCGCATCCAGTGGTCTTTTCCACCCGCGGCCGATGAGGCGCGCACGTTCAAGATCCACTATGTGGTGCACGGCGGCCTGCGCATCTACGCTGCCGGTGACCAGCTCTGGTGGCGAGCCGTCTTCCCGGACCGCGATTTCCCCGTGAATTCGTCTCACGTGACGGTGCACCTGCCGACGCCCGTGGCCGCCCAGGATCTCAAGGTGGGGACCTACGGGGCCAGCGCCGAATACTCGGTACAGGACCCGCAGACGATCGTCTTTGCTTCGGGGCCGGTGGAAGCCGGCCAGTATCTTGAGGTGCGTGTGCAGTTCCCCCATGGCCTGGTGAGCGCTACTGCGCCCTCCTGGCAGGCCGCCGCCGACCGCCAGGCGGCCTATGACGAGCATATCAGGCCCCTGGTGGACCTGGCGATGATCGTGTTGGGCCTGCTGGTGCTGGGGCTCGGTATCACCGGTGTGGTGCTGTTGTGGTACACACGGGGGCGCGACCAGGCAGTGGGTCTGGTGGCCGAATATCTCAGTGAGCCGCCCGAGGACCTGCCGGCAGGCATGGCCGGCGTGCTGGTCGACGAGCGCGCCGATATGCGCGACATCATTGCGACCATCATAGACCTGGCGCACCGCGGTGTGATCGAGATGAAGGAAGAGTTCCAGCCGGGCTTTATGGGCATCGGCGGGCATCGCGATTTCACCTTTACCTTGCTGCAGGAAGACGCCAGGCTGCGGCCCTACGAGATGGAGCTTGTGCGGCGCTTCTTTGGCGGAGGGCAGCAGCGCAAGCTCTCTGACCTTAAGGAGCGCTTTTACACTGCACTGCCGGCTATCCGCAGAGGTCTCTACGATGAGGTCGTGCGTGCGGGCTACTTTCCGCGCAGCCCCGAAACGGTGCGCACCCAGTACATCTCTCTGGGCGTCGCGCTGGCGATCGTGGGGGTGATGGCGGCGGCCTTTGGGGGTTCCTGGTTCAGCAGTTTCACCAGCCTGGCCTTTTTGCCCCTGGGCGCGGTGGGTCTGGTAGGGCTCATCCTGGCAGGCGCGAGTAGCTTTATGCCGCGCCGCACGCCCCTCGGGGCTGAGCAGGCAGCGCGCTGGCGCGCGTTCCGCCGCTACCTGGCCGAGATCGAGCACCAGGTTGACCTCAAGCAGGCCAGGGATATCTTTGACCGCTATCTGCCCTATGCCATCGCCTTTGGCCTGGACAAGGAGTGGATCGCCAAGTTTGCGCGCGTGGATACACCCGCCCCACCCTGGTACGTGCCCTACCCGGGAGGGCCCTATGTTTTTGGGCCAGGACATGTTGGGCATGGCAGCCCGGCGCCCAACCTGGGCCAGGGTGGCGCCTCGGTGCCATCGTTGGAGGGCATGAGCCAGGGGCTTTCTGGTTCCCTGCAGTCGATGAGCGAGGGGTTGACCCACATGCTCAACTCGGCCGCCAGCACCCTATCCAGTGCTCCTACCAGCAGTGGCGGTAGGGGCGGCTGGTCTGGCGGCGGAGGCGGCGGTGGCGGAGGGGGCGGTGGCGGAGGCGGCGGCGCCGGCTGAGTCAGCCCAACCGTCCGGTGATATAATCCTCAGTGCGCTTCTCTCGGGGGTTGTAGAAAATCTGCCGGGTCTCGCCATACTCCACCAGTTGGCCCAGCCAGAAGAGGCCAGTCCAGTCGGAGGCGCGGGCGGCCTGCTGCATGTTGTGCGTGACGATGACGATGGTATAGTCGGCCTTGAGGCGCTGCATCAGTTCTTCGATGCGCAGCGTATCTACCGGGTCGAGGGCTGAGCAGGGCTCGTCCATCAGGATGACCTCGGGGCGGACGGCCAACACGCGGGCGATGCAGAGGCGCTGCTGCTGGCCGGCGGAGAGGTTGAGGGCATTGGTGCGCAGGCGATCGCGCACTTCATCCCAGAGGGCGGCCTCCTGCAGGCTCTGTTCGACCAGTTCGTCGAGGTTCACGCGCTGCCCGAGCACGCGCGGGCCAAAGGCAACGTTATCATAGACCGACTGGGGGAAGGGGTTGGGGCGCTGAAAGACCATGCCGACGCGCCGGCGCAAGTCCACCACATCCGCTCGGGGCGCATAGACGTTACGCCCATCCAGGAGCACCTGCCCCTCGACACGGACGCCATTGATAGTGTCGTTCATACGGTTGAGACAGCGCAGAAAGGTCGACTTGCCGCAGCCAGAGGGACCAATGAGAGCCGTGATCTGTTGGCGTTTGATGTGCAGGGTGATGCCCTGCAGGGCCTGGAAACTGCCGTAGAAGAGATTGAGGTCGCGCACATCGACTTTGGGCTCGAGGCTCTGCTGTTCCACCATATCCGCTCTTGTCATCCCCCATTGAGTAAAAGCGGCTTCATTTTAGCATAGCTTGGGCGGCGCGTCCAGCGCTGCTGGTGAGCCTGTTGGCGCAGGCGCATTTGACAGGAAGGGCAAGGACGTCTATAATCCGCCGGCTCCTGAGGGAGCGGACGAGGTAAAAAGCGGAGCCGTAGGGATGGCTCCCAAGGGTGGCCGATCCTCTGTAAGCGCGTGGAGCTGCGAGAGCCGGCGACCGGGCATGGCCGAGGATGCCGTTTGACGGGCCAGAGGGTTCGTGCTATAATTCACAAAGCTCTGGAGAGAGGGACTATGCCAGCCCGCGATGCGCGGGCGGCGTGGTGAGAAGGGCCGGCGTCGAGCCGGCCGTTCTTCCGAAGGCACAGACGTAGAGCGGTCTGGGGCGCAATGTTTTCTGGCGGCAGGGCTAAGGGCCGGTCGCCGGAGGTGAGCAAGGCGGCCTTGACAGAGCGGCGGGTCTGTGGTACACTCCCTGCGTTCTGGAGAACGGTTCAGCCCGGCGGTAGCGGCCGGGGGATCGATACAACGCAATAGCAGGATCGACATGGTAGTACCGGCCTTGCTGCGAGAGCGGCATGGCCTCATCGAGGCGAAGGGGAGATCCCGAATGCCGACGGTGCGAGAAGACGTCGGTATTTTTATGCCTTGAGGAGGTCGAGGTGGTTTTTTGACAGAGCCACCGGGCTGTGCTATGATAAAGGTCTTGCGAGCGAAGCCTTAACAACTGAAGAGTGATGGGAAGGTTCCAGCGCAATGGGCCATCCCGCCAAGGGTTTTGAGACCATGGAGTGATCCGTGGTGGAGATATAACTTTTGGAGGGTTTGATCCTGGCTCAGGATGAACGCTGGCGGCGTGCTTAATCCATGCAAGTCGGACGGACCGGGGCAACCCGGTTAGTGGCGGACGGGTGCGTAACACGTGGGTGACCTATCCTGGAGTGGGGAATAACTGTCCGAAAGGGCAGCTAATACCGCATGGGGTCTGTTGGCAGACGGCAGATCAAAGGCGCAAGTCGCTCTAGGAGGGGCTCGCGGCCTATCAGCTAGTTGGTGGGGTAAAGGCCTACCAAGGCGAAGACGGGTAGCTGGTCTGAGAGGATGATCAGCCACACTGGCACTGAAACACGGGCCAGACTCCTACGGGAGGCAGCAGGAAGGGATTTTGGACAATGGGGGAAACCCTGATCCAGCAACGCCGCGTGGGCGATGAAGGTCTTCGGATCGTAAAGCCCTTTTCTGAGGGAAGAGGCAGGACGGTACCTCAGGAATAAGTCTCGGCTAACTACGTGCCAGCAGCCGCGGTAAAACGTAGGAGGCGAGCGTTATCCGGATTTACTGGGCGTAAAGCGCATGCAGGCGGTTTTACAAGTTGGGCGTAAAATCTCTCGGCTTAACCGGGAGGGGTCGTCCAATACTGTAGAGCTTGAGTGCAGGAGAGGGAAGCGGAATTTCCAGTGTAGCGGTAATATGCGCAGATATTGGAAAGAACACCAGTGGCGAAGGCGGCTTCCTGGCCTGTAACTGACGCTAAGATGCGAAAGCTAGGGGAGCGAACGGGATTAGATACCCCGGTAGTCCTAGCTGTAAACGATGGATACTAGGTGTAAGTGGTATTGACCCCACTTGTGCCGAAGCCAACGCGTTAAGTATCCCGCCTGGGGAGTACGACCGCAAGGTTAAAACTCAAAGGAATTGACGGGGGCCCGCACAAGCAGCGGAGCGTGTGGTTTAATTCGATGCGACACGAAGAACCTTACCAGGGCTTGACATGCACGTGGTAGCGGAGCGAAAGCCGAGCGACCCTTCGGGGAGCGTGCACAGGTGCTGCATGGCTGTCGTCAGCTCGTGCCGTGAGGTGTTGGGTT
>Ga0078972_1002577_pt2 | contig 56716 bp, 72 predicted proteins | sample YelNatPaOPGAMG01_FD_67568 | JGI IMG/M metagenome (GOLD analysis project Ga0078972, IMG submission 67568) | Hot spring thermophilic microbial communities from Obsidian Pool, Yellowstone National Park, USA - OP-RAMG-01 (SPADES assembly) (version 2) | ecosystem: Environmental > Aquatic > Thermal...
AGTATCCAAATAAGTCGAATTATGTATATGAGGACGACGAGGATCTCAAACCGCCGAGGGAGAACACGCCGGCCTTTTTTGGTTGCTATGATTGGCATTCGGCGGTTCACGGGCACTGGTCGATGGTAAGGATATTGAATACATATCCAAATATTCAATTGAGGGAAGAGATCATAGATAGCCTTAGAGGGCATCTTGAGCAGAAGACTATTTTATCGGAAATGGAATTCTTATCGGAGAAGAGGAATAGTCTGTTCGAAAGGCCTTATGGATGGGGGTGGCTCCTTAGACTCTCTTATGAACTCAAGAGGAGTAATATAAACGAATTGAGGAGTCTTTATTATAATCTCAAGCCACTCTCGGATATGGTTGCATATAGATTCGTCGATTATATAAACAAACTGAACAGACCGATCAGAGAGGGGACACATCAGAACACCGCCTTTTCGATGATACACCTATATGATTATCTGACTCTCATAAATGAAATAAATCTCAGGAATGAACTGATCAACAGGGCTACTATCTTCTATTACGAGGATGAAGATTGTCCGATCAATTATGAACCCTCAGGTGAGGACTTCATTTCTCCCTGCCTCGCAGAGGCAGAATTGATGAGGAGAGTCTTGCCCGAAAAGGAGTACCTTAGATGGTTCGAGAGATTCCTGAAGCCAGATAGGTTGAGGAAGTCACTGATGCCTATTACATTGAGCGCCCCGGATGACCCGAGGATTGGACATCTTATTGGGCTGTTTTATCAAAGGGCGTCTAATCTGAAGGGAATTATAACGGTCTTACCAGAGAATGATTATCGAAGGGCTTTTTTCGAACAGATGATGGATGAAAATTGTAGTGCCGCTGAGAATTATATCTCGAGATCGGGCTATGGTGGAGAACACTGGCTCGCCTCGTTTGCTATCTATTTTTATACTGATGCTACAATCAGGTAAAACTATTTTCCGCTGTGCAGGTTCTTTATAGTATCTATGCTTTTTGTGTAGATTTGTGCATTGGGTAGAGGCGGGGGTAAGGGTAGAAATATAGGTATATAAAAAATTTGCTACTTAGTATCATTTTGTGGTAGTATTCCTCTTTGTGGAGGTTTTTATGAGATATAGATATATTGTCCTATCTTTGATTTTTAGTATATCTGTTTCTGGTTGCCTGAAAAATGAGGTCATCTATTCCGAATCGCTCGATGGCTCGGAAGTCTCATTGTCAGATACCAATAGTGAAGATGCAGGTATCATTTCTGTGTGCAATTCAGAGGAGAGCGGTGTCATCTGTATTGGAGTTTCGGCGGTCAAACTTACGCCCGAAAAGTATGAGATGGTAAAGAGTGAGCTATTGAGTGAACACGAGTATTGTCCCGAGAAGGATGGGAAAGGTAATTGTGGGGTCATCAGCCAGAGTAAGTGGAAGGGGCTTTCGAGTAAATGGAAGAGTCAGTTCTTCTATGATTGTGGTACCGACAGGATATGTCCCGAGGACCCTGAGTATAAGGGTCCCGATGAGGATGGTTCTGAAGGGGATGGGGTATATCAAGGCTACTGGATTGCAGGATATAATAATAGTACTCCTATGATGGGAGTACACGATGATATCTGGGCAAGGACTGTGGTATTGAGACACAATAGTACGACAGTTGCGATTGTCTCTATGGATTTTGTTGGATTTTTCAAATCCGATGTGGACAGAATAAGAACTCTCGTGAAGAGAAAGGCACCATCTCTCGATATGGATGGAATCAATATTATGAGTACTCATTCTCATGCGAGCATAGATACTATGGGATTATGGGGTCCAGAGGACCCGTTCGGAGGTTTGATGTACGAAACAGGTGCAAATGATGATTTTATCAAAGATGTTGCAAACAAGGTTGCAGATTCGATTGTTCAGGCCGGGATCTCGATGCAAAAGGGGAGGATAAGGGCAATTACAGAGAGAGTCGGGATTGAGCAGATGGCAAATGATGTGAGAGACCCATTCATAATAGATGACAATATGAGTGTAATTGTGTTCGAGTCTTTGAGTGGGGATAGGCTTGCTACAATGATAAATTGGGGAGACCATCCGGAGATGCTCGGCGGGATCACCAACTATATAAGCTCTGACTGGGTTCACTATCTCAGGCAGGGGTTAGAGGAGGGTATAGATACAGGTAAGAAGATTCCAGCATCTGGTGGAATGGCTATGTACATTCAGGGGGCACAGGGTGGAATGATTACCCCGCTCGATATGGATATTTATGACGACGATGGAAATCTGATTAGGGAGCAGCATTCCTATAAGGCGATTCGACAGATAGGATACAATATTGCCCGAAAGGCATACGAGCTCAGTGTAAAGGCACCATACATTGATAATTTAAATCTGTTCTACAAGAATTTAGAGTACAGGATTCCTCTCGAGAATAAGTATTTCTGGATGATGTTCGATATGGGTTGGTTGCGAGATAGACCCAAGTGGAAGATCGACCCGCAAAAGGAGAGCTGGATTGATAATGTGGAGATTATGACTGAGGTATCATTGATGAGGATTGGTGATATTGAGATTCAATGTGTGCCCGGTGAATTATTCCCTGAACTCGCTGTTGGAGGATATAGAGAGCCTTTCGATTATTCCTTTGGCCATAAAATCATCAGACAGGACAATGAGTATCCCCCAGACCTGAGTAAGGCACCAGAGGGCCCATATATCAGAGATATTATGAAGGGTAAGGTCAAAATGATATCCGTATTGTGCAATGACTCTATAGGTTATCTCGTACCCGAATATGATTTTGAGCTGTCAGACACAAATCCATATCTCGATTCTGCTCCAGGTGAACACTACGAGGAGACCAGAAGTATTGGCAAGAAACAGATAGAAATAATGTTGGAGAATATCAGGAAATTATACGAATAGTATTTTCATTCATCGAATGTACGAGTCATCTTTACTATTGTCTCGAAATGGAATGTGTGAGGAAACTGGTCGAGCAGGATTACCTCTTGAATATAGTAAAATGCCTTATGCAAATATGATACATCTCTTGAGAGTGTAGCGGGGTCACAACTTACATAAATTATTTTTCTTGGTTTTAGATTTAGTACCCTTCCTATCGCTTTTTTTGAGAGTCCCGAACGGGGTGGGTCGAGGACTATGAGGTCTGTGTTTTTATATATCTCAGGTATCTTTGCATTTTCAACAGATGAGTTTATGCAGGTTATGTTGTCAACCCCGTTTTCCTTTATATTCCTTTTTAATAGGGATATAGAGTCCTGAGACTCCTCTATGGCCAGTACATTTTCAAAGTTAGCAGCAAGGGGTATCGTGAAGAAACCACTGCCAGAAAAGAGGTCTATAGCAAATATCCCACCTTCAGATTTGGTCACAGATCTCTGAAATTCATCGAGTGTGAATATATTTGCCTGAAAGAATACCTGTGGTTTGAGTAGATATTTGACACCATTTATTGTTATCTGAAGTTTGTTGCTCATATCCTTTATGGGGTAGGTAGATATGTTCTCGCCATCTGTGGCTACGAAGAGTCTATTCAATTGGATAGAACTGATATTGTTATTGAGAACTCTCAGTGCATAATTTATCCTGTCGTGGCATATCCGGCAGTGATCTATTTTTACGAATTTACTGGAGTTGAACTCCGTGAAGCCCACCTTTGCATCTCTTACCAGAAATTGTGCCCTGAGTCTGTAACTGGTATCGGGGTGCGAAGGAATGACCTTCACAGGTATAGAAGAAGGTAGTCCTGCCCTCAAAAATAGTTCCATCAGAATAGCCATCTTGAATTCCAATTGTTTCTTATAGTCTATGTGCATCAACTGGCATCCACCACACTTCATATAGTAGGGGCATTGTGGATCTACTCTGAAAGGAGATTCTTCTTTTATGTTTATTGCCTTTGCCACCACATATGATTTTTTTGTCATAATAACCTCGGCGTCCACAATTTCGGAGGGGATCGAATAATAGACCATAATCGTCTTATCGTCTTTGAAGGCAAGTCCGAGGCCACGGTGTATCAACTTCTCTATTTTTATGTCTCTAATTATCAATCCTTCCCTCTGAAAATACCTCTTTGAGGATTCTTGTAGTCATTGTGATTCAGAGTATTTAGTGGCAGAAATCGGGGCGAGTGGATTTGAACCACCGACCTCTTGCTCCCAAGGCAAGCGCGCTAAACCAGGCTGCGCTACGCCCCGATAGGGAGGGCTATATATTTCAAAATTTTTCTATTTGCAAGAAAATACTAATGTGCTATTAGTATTTTACTTTCAGGAGGAGTTATTTGATGTCCGCTCGCCGATTTGAAGTAATTATCCCGCTTTTATTAACTCCATTGATTTTGTTTACCTGTTCTGACAACTCTTCAACCATAGAGTGTAAAAACGACTATGACTGTCCCAGTGGATATAAATGCCAGAATAATAGGTGTACTCAGTCCAGTAGTATTTCTGTCTGCAGGACAGATGAGGATTGTAGTGATAGTTCAATGAAGTGTATTGGGGGCTACTGTCAGTATCCATCAACGGGTTGTAAAAGCGATAAGGATTGCAGGAATGGATATGTCTGTAATATAAAGACTCATAATTGTGAACTGCCTTCAATCGTGGATGCCGGATATGATGCCCAGGTAAACCCTTCTGATGTCTCAATCGGCAGATATTGTGAATCCGATTTTGGCTGTGAAATCCCGGAGCCATATTGCAGGAATAATGTCTGTGTAAGCTGCAAGGTGATTGGGTGTGATGCAAATAAGGTATGCAACGAAGAGAGTGGACTATGCCTGAATGTCAGGCCCGATGGGGGTCATAGTGATACGGATGCGGGGGGTATTGATGGATCCATTCCCGATACGGGGGGAGAGGATGTGGCTTTAGATGCCGGCAATGGGTGTATAGACACTGGTTGTCCCTGTGATATGTATTGCAATACTGAGACTAAAACCTGTGTAGCAGGTTGTCGTTATGATACTGACTGTTGTACTGGGAAGTGTGTAAATAACAAGTGCGAGTCTGCAAATATCTGTTTTGATAATAGCGATTGTGCCTCAAACCCAAAGAATAAGTACTGTGAGAAGAACTCCGGTGCATGCGTAGAATGCATCGAGGACTATCAGTGCACAAACTCTACCTGTAACAAGAGTACATATACCTGCAATCCTGTTGAGCCAGGAACTATTGGAGACAATTGTGATGATGTTACATTTAAGTGCAGTTCAGGGCAGTTCTGCATAAAGGAGTCGGAGGGGACAGGGTTTATAGGTGGTTATTGTTCTCAGGACTGCACCAGTTTTGATAACTGTCCTTATGATTGGGAAAAGGATGTTTATAGCATCTGTGTTCAGGTGGCGTCTAATCCGACAAAGAGGTGGTGCTTGAAAGAGTGTTATAATAATTCTGATTGCAGGAGTGAGTATGTCTGCTATCCTCTGAATTCTTATGAGAGCGTCTGCTGGCCAAGGTGTGACAATCCAGGTAGAAAGTGTCCGAGCGGGTATGTCTGTAATTCCAGTACGGGTTTTTGCGAAGGAACCCAGGATGTACAACAGCCCTGCGGTGGAAATTACAATTATTGTAAAGATGGACTTATTTGCGCTGGGCCACCGAATGGGCAGGCGTATTGTTATAAAGCCTGTGACCATTCTATCGATGCATTCTGCGAGGATAACTCAGTCTGTCTGGAGATCGACTCAGATACGAGTATATGTGATTTTGGTGGGAATGTACCCGTTGGTGGGGATTGTTCAAATGCCGATTGTCAGAAAGGGCTTATCTGTTTAGGTAATTCCACCACTGGATATAAGTGCTATTATGCCTGTGACAGACTGGATAATAATCCAAAATGCCCATCAGGTAAGACCTGCACTTCTATAAGTGGAGAGACACAATTAGGATATTGTAAATGATTTTTTAGGAGGTATAGTTATGAAGAACTATGTAATATTCTTTCTCCTTTTAGGTATTGGGATATGGGTTGCCTGTGACCTTGCCGTTCCGTCAGAGGAAGAATCCTGGGGTGATATAGAGACTTTGAAAGATGTGATTTCGAGTGATATTTCGGCTGATATTACAATTGGTGATACTATGCCAGATGATTCGGAACTACCCGATATAGTGGTGAAGGAATGCGAGACAGATAGGGATTGTAATACTGAAAAGCCACATTGCAAAAATGGTGTTTGTGTTGCCTGTATAACCAGTGATGATTGTAAGACAGGTTTTATTTGCAATGAAAATAATGAATGTGTATATAAGGAGAGTAAGTGCCAGAAAAATTCAGATTGTGATATGGGGTATATCTGCAACAAGGATGGTGTATGTGTAGAGGGGTGTGTGACAGATAAAGACTGCCCACCTGCCTCCAGACCAAATAGTAAGATCTGTGACACAAGACTCGAAAATCCTGTATGCGTGGAGTGTCTTCTGGACAGTGACTGTGTAAAGGCCAATCTTGGTACTAAGTGTGATAAAGGTGTCTGTACTACAATCACCTGTGATCCGCCCTGCAAGAGCTGGGAGCACTGCACAAATGAGGGGAAGTGCGAACTGAATGATGGAGCCTGCAATACAGATAAGGACTGTCAGATTATCGACCCATCCAAAGTTTGTAACATAAATACCCATACCTGCGAATTCAAACCACAATGTAATGTAGATAAGGATTGTGATGCTGTATGTCCTCAATGCGGTGGTTATTGTAGGGTTGGTAAGTGTGATTGCATAATCAATTGCCCAAAGAAGCATTTGTGTGAACAGTGTGCAGATGATTCTGAGTGTGAAACCGGGCTTGTGTGTAAGGGCGTGCTGGGTACAAAATACTGTCAGCCTCAGAATTGTACATCCAGTAATGACTGTGGTGGAAAATATTGTATTGGGGGATATTGTGCCTGCGGATTATAACTTATCTCAGGATCTCCTCCATCTCCTGACTCATTATCTCTGATGTAGTGAATCCTCTGAACATATCGGTTACGCTCTGTAACTTTTTTCTAAGGATACTTAGGTGTTCTGGATTATTAAGGAGATTGATTATCTTATCCAGTACATCATTGTGTGTCAGATATGGGCTTACAATCTCCGGTATAAATCTTTCGCCAAGAAGGATATTGGGCATAATTGTTGTGTCTATTCTCAACAAAAACCTTCCTGTGGCGTAGGTCAGTATGTCCGGTCTGTAAATTCCTATGAATGGGACATTCAGAAATGTAGCCTCCATTGTAGTAGAGCCAGAACTTATTATAGCAAAATCGGATATCCTTAATAGATGAATTGAAGGTATGTCTGTGTATATAATCTTTCCCCTTTTTGCAGTGTGATAGTTTGATACATCTGAGATAACGATCTTAGAACCTGGTAGTTTTTCTGAGAGTAAGAGCGCCAGATCCTCGAATAGCTTAAAGTGTCTCTTCAAGACATTCTCTCTACTGCCAGGGAAGAGGGATATTACTCTATTCTTTGTGCCAATTTTGAGTCCCTTTCTTACTTTTATTGGGTTGACATCTTCAAGAGTCTTCTCATATAGTGGGTGTCCTACGAATCTGCTCTCAATCCCGTATTTTTTTAAGAGTTCTACCTCAAATGGAAATATTACAAATAGTTTCTTAAAATACCTCTTTAAGTATTTTACTCTGTATTCACGCCACGCCCATATCTGCGGGATTATGTAATAATACATTCTGACTCTATGACGCAGGAATCTGGCGATCAGGAGATTGAAATCGGGGTTATCCACAAATAGTATGTCTGTAATCTGCTCATCCTGGATATATTTGACAATTTTGATGAAAACACTGGAGTAATCCATTAAAATATTTTTAGTGAATTCCAGATTATTGATAGAGGGTATTTTGATGTTACTTCTTATGATCTCCTTTGTACCTGAATAGTCTGGTGCTACAAGCCTGATCCTGCTTAGTTCATCCTCTTTGAGTCTCTCTATGGCGGGAAGAATCGCATTGAGTCCGGATCTCTCCCCGGTAAGAATCAAGAGTCGTTTATTATGCATATCTGGTGATCTTATTCCTTTTGATATTCATAATATAGTTCACATAGCTATCTGCATCAGAATTCCTCTCTCGTGGTATGTATTCAATCGTAAAACCATCGAGTCTTGATATCAGTTCCTCAGCCTTTTTGTACAGAGGTATCAGGTTTGGGCTCTTTATGGAGTATTCTCTACTGATCTGTTTCTTCAATAGTTCCGAGTCGGTGTATATTTTTATAGATTTATAACCCCTTTTCAGACCTTCTGAAAGGGCGAGCAGGAGGGCATTGTACTCTGCCTCATTGTTTGTGGTCTCCTCGAAAAATTTGCCAATCGCTACTATCTTCTTGCCCCCTTCGTATATAATACAGGCTGATGCCCCTTCACCGGGATTCCCTCTTGAGCCGCCATCTATGTAAATCTCGCAAGAGTGGTAAATGGAACCCTCATTGTTACCCTCGTTGAGCCTCTCCTCAAACGCCTCGATGATCTTAAGAGATGTTTCTCTATCAATATGAAATCTGCCCAATACTTCTTTTAAGATGTTAGTTAATTTATCTAAGTTCATTTGGGGTGTATGTAATTTAGCTGGAGCTATCCGATTTCTTAGAGTCGCACTCGAGAATGTCTTCTATGTATATTATTCTTTGACAACTTGGACAGGTCTCAATGGATATACTGGCGTAGACCTTGGTAAAGAGTTGTGGGTGTATCCCCATATGACAGCCTGAACAATTCCCATTTACTATTGGTACTATGGCAAGGCCATTTCTCTTCTCCTTAATCCTGTCGTATTCTGCAAGTATCTCAGGCTTTATGTCTTTGGTCTCGTTTTTCCTCTTCTCTATAAGAGAGTTCATAGTCTGTTTTATTGACTCCTCTCTGGCTCTTAGTTCCTCTTCCTCTTTTGCCAGTTTTTCCTTGATGGAGTTCAATTTTGCCTCTTCCTCTTTTACAAGTTTTTTAAATGAGTCTATCTCCTCCATCTTCTTTATGACCTCCTCCTCCATCTCGTCAATCGCCTTCTTTACTACCTCTATCTCGTGCATCAGGGCTATACCCTCCCGGGAGTTCTTTGATTCGTTGAGTCTTGCCTCCCATTTTTTCATATTGGTTCTCTCTATCTTGATCTCCTCCTCAGTCTTGTTCTTCTGATTTTCTAATTCCTTTATCTTGTCGTTCATCTTTGCAATCGCCTCTTCCTTTTCCTGAAGCTGGGCGAGTGTCTCATCTCTCTTTTTATAGAGGGCATCGAGTTCGTTCTTGTATTTATAAATCTCAATATCTATTTTCTGCAGATTGCACAAAAGCCTTAATTGATTAATCACCGCCTCCTCCTTTGTTTAAAACAAAAAGAGTTGCTTTTTTATCAGCAACTCTTCTGTGAAAAAACCTTTCTTCTATCTTCGGTATGCGGTATTTATATCGTCCTGTGTCTTGGTAAATATCCATCACGGTTGAGTAACTGGGCCCACCAGGACTCGAACCTGGAACCAACCGGTTATGAGCCGGTAGCTCTACCACCTGAGCTATGGGCCCAGAGCAAAAGAGTGCATCAAGCACCCAAACAGGGGAGGAAATTTAAACCAAATTGTCTCGCAGGTCAATAAAAAAATTTTATAAAAATGAAAATGTTATAATCTCAAACCTTCAGGTATGGGCGTACCTTTAAAGAAGAGATTGGATTTTTCGTCTACTTCGAAATATCCGAGAGCGATATACTCCAGAGTCAATGGGAAGATTATCCAGTCTCCATGCTCCTTGAGTCTGTTCTGATTTAGTTGCTCTGCAAGTCTCACTGAATCTCTGTTTGAAGGATTGAATCCATCGGGGAGTATCACATCGATGGGTCGGGATATAATGAGGAGCCTCCCGCCGTCTACCTCTTCCTCTACAATATGTGTACTCGATGATATGGTTCTCTCTCCTGATAATATAGCATCCCTTACGGCGTGGGCACCCGTATACTTTCTTTTACCAAGTTCATCTTTTATGCTCAAATCTGCAGGATGTACATTGATGGTAAGATACTTTTTAATAATTACGGGCGTGATTATACTCATATACCCTGCCAGTACAATGATGTCAGCCTGATATTTTGCAATCTTTTGGAGGCTGATTCTATCAAACTCCTCTCTGGCAGAAAGGTCTCTTCTGGGTAACCCTTTACTTTTATAAAAGGCGGAGATATCGTTGGTTTCTACACTTATGTTGTATTTGCTTCCTATATTATATGCGTTTGAGGATGGATTATCTGTCAGAATTCCAACGACTTTATAGAGATACCTCCCGTATTTGGTCAGTAACTTTTCCTGGTATTCAATTATCTTTACGAGATTAGTCCCCGAGCCAGACATAAAGGCAACGACTCTCAAAAAGTCATCCCATTTTTCGATATATCTTGCCAGGCTCTTCATATCCACTCCTCTTTTTATAGTCTTTAGCCTGAGCCATAGACATGTAGTCCTGTCCCTGTCAGACCCAAGTTTACCCCTATATATGTAAATATCACTACAGCAAAGCCAATTATGGCAATTATGGAGGACCTCTTTCTGGACCATTTCAGGATGTGTCTCGAGTGGAGGTAGAAGGCATAGATGAGCCAGGTTATGAGGGACCAGGTCTCCTTTGGATCCCAGCCCCAGTATCTCCCCCAGGCAAAGTGTGCCCATATAGCCCCTGTAAGTATGACAAAGGTCATCATAGGAAATCCAAACAGGATGATTCTATAGGAGATGGTGTCAAGTCTATCAGAGGAAGGCAGTCTATCTTTTAGCGATTCATATCGATAGTTGAGGTAGATCAGGAATAGAGAGAAGAGAAGGAGGAGGGAGATGATAGTAAATTGAAAGGGATATGAATTGATGGATATCTTATAAGGGGGTGGTATGTTGATGTTTAAGTTGACAATACTGTTGGGGTTTATGCCCGCCATTGTTAATGTAAAGTTGATTATATCGGCGAGTTCCTTCTTATCGGTCCCAATATTTAAGGGTGTGGTGGTGCTTATCATAAGGCCCAGGTGAATTATAAAGAGTGAAGACAGGATAGAGGGAATATACTTTTTGAGTCCTTCTCTTATCCTGATAGCGATCAGGGAGAATATAGAGAATGCTATTATTATGCCCGCAAATGCACCTATAACCGGGGCTGGTTGTTTAAGGGGAATTGTAAATGGATTGTTCTGCCCCTGAAGCAATAGTGATATAGTGGCGGGCTTCAGTCTACCTGCCTCATCCTGACCGAGGAGGGTCAAACTGTATTTTGCAGGATTGAATGAGACAAGCATCAGAAGCAGGATAGCTGTAATCAATAAAAAGACAATAAGGAGTTTATCAAAGGGGGTATTCTCTTTAATCAGATAAAGGATTGAAACGAGGGCTGCAATCAGAAATGCCCCATAGGAGAGTGATGCTGTAATGACATGCAGGTGGAGCCACCAACTCTTTAAGGCAGGGACTAATGGTGTAATGGATTTGTCAGGGAGGAGATTGGATAGTCCCATACCGAGTACCACGAGGGCAGAACCCATAAGTCCAATTATGTTCAGTGAGTATTTCTTATTCAGAACAAGGTATACAATTGCTATACCCCATACTACAAAGATCATTGACTCATAAAGATTGGTAAAAGGTGGATGAGAGAGCATTACCTTGAGTCTTGCCATTCCTGAGAGACTGGTTTTCATTGTCTGTTCGAAGGTGAGTACCTCTATAATACCCGCCTCATAGTATCTGACTGCGAGTCCAATGGTTTGGATTATTACTGCTATAAGGGATAGATTGTAACCGTTTATGATACCCCTCTTCTCTCTCGATAGTTCGTAAATATAGAGGAAGAAGGAAGAGACATAAAGAAGAAATGAGAGGAAAAAGATACTGGAAGAGAGCATATTCTTACTCCTTGTCTTTGAGCCCCCGTATTGTCTCAATAATTGAATCGGGCTTTCTGCCTTTATAATAAATCTCGATTATATCCCCGAATCTGACTACTATCATACTGAATCTATAAAATATAATCAGTAACAGGGATAGGAGGAATATGAATGAACCTGCAAAGACTATCTGAGTACCATTGTCGTGAGTAATCTTGAGAATGGATGCATATGGGATTTCAATCTCCTTCAAATAAATATAAAAACCACTTTCCTCGTTCTGGATTTCAGGCCTGTCTTTTATGGCAAATATTATATTATCATCCATCTGTATCTTGATGGCAGGGCCCATTCCGTGGACATCTTCATAAAAGCTTAGTATCCTGAATTTCTTTTCTTTGAATTCAATTGTATCTCCTATCTTGCAATCTTGAGAAATTTTATTATCTCCATTTTGCTCCTCAATCTCGATTCTGAATCTGGCATTCTCTATATCCATCTCGTATGAACTCTGTACAAACATCATATCTCTGTATTTCAGGGGTTCATTGACTCTAACCTTTTTATCAATACCACTTTCGCCATCCGTAATGGTGATGTGGGAGATATAGTCAACAGATTGACCCTCAGAGGTGGTTATGTTCTCGAATTTATTCAGGGTCATTTCAAACCCTAAAGGGACTTTTATGTAATTACCTCTCATAACCTCCTTAAAGAAGAAGGACTCCTTTTGCCCTTCAGAAATTCTTATAAACCCCTCGTAACCGAAGAGGGCGGATATGGCAATACCTGCTATGATGATTATGATAGAGAGGTGTACGAGCAAGAAGTTTAATGGGGAGTATAATCCCTTCTTTAGTATCAAAAACCTGATACCATTCCTATCTTCAACTGTGTGTCCCCCTTTTAGAATAACTGTGATCTGGTTGAAGTTGTGTTCTGTGTTCTTTAATATAATGTCCTCCTTGATCATCCCATTGATATCGAAGTAGCCTTTCTTAGTATTCCTCTTGAGCCTTTCTGATAGAGAGGGTATTCGATTTATTGTGCAGGCGATCAGGTTTAGGGTGAAGAGATATAGCCAGAATACGAGGGAGAAATTGTGGTATGGATTGATGAGACCTGTAATCTGTAATAACAAAAAGATAACCGGATTATTCTCAGAAATATATTTGATTGAATTTGCATCCTGAGGGGCAAAAGTGGATACAGCAAGGTACAGCAAAATTATGATAAGTAGAATGGCTGTCAGTTTGAGAGATGAAAATATCTCAAATGTCTTATTTATCAGACTTTTCACTCGGCTTCTTTGTCTTTTTGTGTTCTATCTCTTTCATTCTGTTTTTTATATCCATCTTCTTTATCTTTGGTGTATCCTCATTATGGCATCTCTTACAGGTGTTCTCGTCAGGCTTCTTCAGACCAATTAGTCTCGATAACTCCTTATCCTTCATTACATAACTCTGGGAGTAGTACTTCCCTGCCCCGTGACAGGCCTCACATCCAATCTCCATATACTTTCCCTCTCTGTCCATCGAGTGACAGGTGAGGCACTCCTTGTTCTTAAGTTCCCCTTTATTGAGGGATTTGGAGGTGTCCTTGTGTAGGGTCTTTGCAAACTTTTCGTATTCTTCTTTATGACAGGTCTTGCACCTGTTAGAACCCACAAAGTCATCGGCAAAAACAAAAGGGGTCATAAATGCCATAAGGAGGATAAAAAGGGTAATTGTGGTTGAGAGTTGGACGCTCTTATTCATTCGGTTTAGCCCTTTTTGCATCATAATATAGATATAGGGATAGGGCAATGAATGCAATAAGCCCTATAATATGACCATAGTCTGTATAATACGCAAGGGGTTCTCCCTCCGTAAATACCTTCTTTGCGACGCCATCGATAGTGATCTCTTTTTCTACAACAGGTATTCCTGTTGAGAGGAATCTATGCCAGTCAAAGGTCCTGAATATGGCACCAAATACACCAAACAGAGATGCACCGGCGATAAAACCTGATGCAATAAGCGTGCCTCTTTGATTCCTTGCCTCCGCGAGTTTTGCATCGCCTTTTGCGGATCTATTAAGTAGATAGGCAATGAGTCCACCTATCAGAAGAGGAGTATTCAGTTCCATAGGTAGATACATACCGAGGGCAAATGCGAGTGCAGGGACTTTGAGCATCTCGTTTATAATAGTGATGAATATTCCCGCGCAGTATAGCATCCAGGGTATATTCTGGGAGGGATCCATCAATGTTATAATAATGGATTTCATAACATTTGCCTGAGGTGCCGGAACCGCCGGGTTTGGAGAGCCATCCGGGAGTGTAAAGCCAAAAGCCTTGTCAATGATGAGTATGGCAAGTCCTACGAAGAAAGAGGATACGAGAATACCAAGGAATTTCCACTTTTGCTGATTCTTTGGAGTAGAGCCTATCCAGTAACCGATCTTCAAGTCGGTAATGAATCCACCAGCAACGGATAGGGCTGTACAGACGAAGCCACCTATTACAAGGGCAATCATTATACCGGATGTGCCCGAGACCCCAATCTGGACGAGGATTATGGATGTCAGTATCAGGGTGACCAGCGTCATACCCGAGACAGGGTTCGTTCCTACTGTGGCAATGGCGAGGGCTGCAACAGTTGTAAAGAGGAATGATATAACGAATGCAATGATTGTCCCGATAATCCCAACCTTTATACCTGCTATGGCTGAGAAGAATACGAGGGCAAGTACGAATACCATAAGGATTCCGAGGATTATGAGTTTCATCTTGAGGTCTGACTGGGTCCTCTCTTCCTCCTCCGTCTGTTCCCCCTTGTTCTTCTGGAATATCTCCTTGAATCCAAGGGAGAAGGATCTACCGATAATCTTGAGGTTCTTGATAATGCTTATAATCCCTGCTGCAGCGATAGCCCCTATACCGATGGGTCTCACGAAATTAGAGAATATCTCAGATGCGGATAGTTCCGAGAGCGCCTTTGTTGCGGGGGCTATAGGGAAGTTCACAAACTGGGAGATATACCCAAGCAGGGGGACCATTACCCACCAGGCCATAAGTGAGCCTGCTACGATTATGGCGGCGTATTTGAGTCCTATTATGTAGCCCAGTCCCAGAAATAGTGCCTGAGCCTGAAGTTTGAATACTAATTTTGTCCTGTCGTGGATGACCTTACCAAACTCCCAGAGTGTGGTCTTCAATGATGCGTTCCAGAGATTTATGGGTTCAACGAGGAAGTCGAAGATTCCTCCCACGAGCATACTGGTAATCAATACCTTTGCCTGATTACCTCCCGCCTCTCCTGAAACGAGAATCTCGGTAGTTGCTGTTGCCTCCGGGAATGGGAGATGTCCGTGCTGCTCTACGCAGAAATACTTTCTGAGAGGAATCAGAAAGAGGACGCCGAGCCAGCCACCTAAGAGGGATGCTAAGAATGTATGATAGAGTTTTGGTTCAACACCTTTTATCATAAACAGGGCAGGGATTGTAAATATGGCACCTGCAACAACTACGCCCGAGGCAGCACCTATACTCTGAATTATGACATTCTCAAGGATGGTGGACCTTCTCGCAAAGAGACCCGATAGTCCTACTGCAAGGATCGCAATAGGTATGGCTGCCTCAAACACCTGTCCTGCCTTCAGACCCGAATAGGCACAGGCAAAGGAGAATATAATAGCCATAATTACCCCGAAGACCACTGACCTAACTGTGATCTCGGGTATCTTCTCCTGGGGTCCGACTATTGGTTGATATTTCTCTCCCTCTTTGAGGACTGTGTAGGCGTTTGATGGAAGTGATTTCTTAGAGTTTTCCATAGAAGACTCCTTCTTTGAAGGTAAAACTTGAATAGTTGATTATATTCTTTTGCCATTTATGTCAATAAATTTAGCCAGTACTGCTTAAAGATTTAGTTATCAGTAGTATGTTCATTAGGTGTAATGGATAGTTGATTAGATGAGCTTATTATGTCAAATCATATGCACGGTATTACTATTTTGAATGAAAATATATCCATAATTGGGGCAAATGTTGTACAGATTTATTTCTCTTGATTTTTTCCCGTTTTGGTGTGAATTTTCTGCAGGGTCTTAGTTTGTATGGATACATTCGAGGAGAGAATCAAAAGACTTGTCTCTGGTGAGGTAGGCTTATTTCGTTCGCCTGCCAAGGTGAATCTCTTTCTTAAAATTACAGGAAAGAGGGATGATGGGTACCATCTCATAGAGTCGCTCTTTGTAAGTGTAAGTCTCTTTGATGTGTTGCGAATCAGGTTGAGAAAAAAAAGAGGTATTGTTGTAAATTTCAAAGGTAGTTCTATTGACCTGAAGAATAATACCCTTGTGAAGGCATATAATATTTTCTGTGAGGAGACGGGATATAAAGGTGGTATAGAGGTTGAGGTAGAGAAGAATATCCCTGCGGGCTCCGGACTTGGGGGTGCCTCCTCGAATGGGGCGGTGATGCTCAAGGTTTTGAGCCATATTCTAAAAGTAGAAAAGGGGATTAGAGTTTCGGCGGGAGAATTAAGGAATATGGCATTACATATCGGTGCCGATGTCCCTTTCTTTCTGTATCTAAGACCCGCCCTCGTCAGCGGGATTGGAGAGATTATAAAGGGTGTAAGGGTGGTGGATAATCTGTTTATGATACTGATATACCCGGATATACCATTTTATACAAAAAGTATGTATGAAGAATTTGACAGATTAAACAGATTGACAAAAGGGATAAAAAGTGATAAAGACTACCCTCCCTTTTGGGGGTATAAGTATATCGTCAGTACTGTTTATAATAGTTTTGAAACAGTCCTGAGAGGTGAAGATTTGAGGATTATTTCTAAATTGAAGAGAGATTTGATTGAGTCAGGTGCGGATGCTGCTGCCCTTACTGGTTCTGGTTCTTCTGTCTTTGGACTGTTTAAGGATGTGGATGCAGTTGATAGAGCCTGTGAGACTCTGAGCTTAAAGTACCCTGATTATGATGTCTTTAAGGTCAGGGTTTTGAGAGGGGGGAATCTATTATGAAGAGAGACCAGATTACTGGGGCGTCGTCAAGCGGTAAGACACAGGTCTTTGGAACCTGCATTCGAAGGTTCGAATCCTTCCGCCCCAGCTTACATAATAAGAGGAAGTGTTAATGGACAGAATCAGAATTTTGACAGGCAATTCCAATATCGAGCTCGCTAAAAAGATCTCAACCTATCTGGGTATTAAGTTGGTGGACTCCAAGGTCTCGAGATTCAGCGATGGTGAGGTAGAGGTTGAGATCAGAGAGAATGTGAGGGGGAGCAATGTATTTATTATCCAATCTACATCTACACCCGCCAATGAGTATCTGATGGAACTTTTGATAATGATTGACGCCTGCAAGAGGTCCTCGGCAAAAGAGATTATTGCAGTAATGCCATATTACGGATATGCAAGGCAGGACAGAAAGGTTGCATCCCGAGCCCCGATAACAGCCCGATTGGTTGCAGACTTACTGACTACGGCCGGGGCTACAAGAGTTATATCCCTCGATCTGCACGCAGGACAGATTCAGGGCTTCTTCAATATCCCGGTTGACCATCTCTATGCTGCCCCTGTATTTCTGGAGGATATGAAGTTGAGGTTTAAGGGGGAGGATATAGTCATTGTCTCTCCTGATGCGGGTGGGGTAGAGAGGGCGAGGGCATACTCCAAGAGGCTCGATTGCTCTATAGCCATAGTCGATAAGAGGAGGCCCCAACCTAATGTCTCTGAGGTTATGAATATCATCGGTAATATAGAGGGGAAGGTGGCGATACTCCTTGATGACATCGTGGATACGGCGGGGACACTCACGAAGGCGGCAGTTGCCCTGAAGGAGAGGGGTGCAAAAGAGGTCTATGCCTACGCAGTTCACGGAGTCTTCTCCGGAGATGCTATAAAGAAGATAGGCGAATCCCCCATAAAGGATATTACAGTAACAGATACGATAGCCGCAAAGAAGGAGTGTGAGAATTTCGAGAAGTTGAGATATTTGACTGTCTCGAAGCTTCTGGGGGAGGCGATTAGAAGGATTCATTATGGAGACTCGGTCTCATCTTTATTTGTTTAGGAGGTATTAAATGGAAAGGATTGAGATTAGTGCAAGATTGAGAGAGAAGTTAGGGAAGTCTTCTGCAAGGAAGGTAAGGAAGAACGGCGATATGGTACCGGCAGTATGCTACGGAAAGGGGTCCAGCCCGATTCATATAGAGGTTTCCACCTCGGCTATACGCAAGGCCATTGCGACGCCTTATAAACTGAATACCATTATAAACCTGAAGATATCCTCAGATAAAGAGAGCTTTGAAAAGATGGTCCTGATAAAGGATGTTCAGAAGGATGTCTTCGGAAAGAAGATATTGCATATGGATTTTATAGAGGTGAAAGAGGATGTCCCTGTTGTAGTAAAGGTGCCTATAAAACTGGTAGGTAAGGCAAAGGGAGTCGCCGAGGGCGGGATATTACAGCAGACTATGAGGGAATTGGAGATGAAATGTCTCCCTAAAGATATCCCTATGGCTATCGAACACGATATCACCAATTTAGGTATTGGTGGTGCGATACATGTCAAGGATCTGAATATTCCCGCAACTGCGAAGCCGGTTGTAGATAAAGACAGGACTGTCGCAGTTGTCGTAGAGGTTAAGGAAGAGACTGCTGTTCCTGTTGCTGCGGCAACGGCGGCAGCGGGAGCACCAGCTGAGGGTGCAGCACCTGCGGCTGAGGGTGCAGCCACGACACCAGCACAGCAGGCTACGGCTCCAGATAAGGCAGCGGCGAAACCAGCAGGGCAAGAGAAGAAATGATGTTAGATGGCAGGATACCATCAGAAATATCTCTTTGTTGGATTGGGGAACCCGGGAGAGAAGTATTCGAGAAACAGACATAATATAGGTTATATGGTACTAACTAATTTCCTGAAATCAGCTGGAGTGAGTCTAAGAGAGATGAAATTCGGTCTCGGAGCCGAATGGGATAATGCCATATTTCTGATGCCCGATACTTATATGAACAATTCCGGTAAAGCTGTGAAACACTATCTCAGTAAGATAGGGATGCGTACATTGAATCTTTGTGTGGTGCAGGATGATATGGATCTGGAGCTGGGGAGGGTGCTTCTGAAATTTGATGGGGGTGATAATGGGCACAACGGTGTCAGGTCAATAAATGCCTCGATCGGGAGTAATGAATACTACAGGTTACGCATAGGTGTTGGTAGACCTCCAGAGGGGGTTGACCCTGCAGACTATCTTTTGTCGGATTTCCTGCAAGAGGAAAAGGAAGTTATCGATATGGCTATAAGCAGGGCATCCGAGGGTATTGATATAATTTTGAAAGAGGGTTTTATCAGGGCAATGAATAAGATAAACAGGAGTAAACAAACGAATAAGAAGGAGGAAGAAGTCAATGATTAGAGAGTATGAGACACTGTATATTGTCTCTCCAGAACTCGACAGGGGCAGTATAGACAATCTGAATAATAAGATTAAGTCGATTATTCAGGAGAATGGAGGGAAGGTTATCAGACTTACCCGCTGGGGGAAGAGGGATCTGGCCTATAAGATAAAGAAGTTCAATACGGGATTTTATGTACATCTCAACTACTTTGGAGATGGTCGCACTGTATCGGAGTTGCAGAGGAGTTTAAGACTCAATGAGAATATCCTGAGGTATCTGACTCTGAAACTCTCCGATAAGGCTGATATGGCATCCAGAGAGTCCCTCCCCGATACCGACCTCGAGGTAAAGAAGGAGGAGCAGGTCGAGAAGAAGGAGGATTCAGGGGAACAAAAAGAAGACAAAAACGGAGGTAATGAATAATGAAGAGGAAGATGTGCAGGTTTTGCAGTGACAAGAACCTTAAGATTGATTATAAGGATGTAGACCTCTTGAAGCACTTTATTACGGAGAGAGGGAAGATAACTCCCAGAAGGATTTCAGGTAATTGTGCAAAACATCAGAGGTGGGTTTGCGAGGCAATTAAGAGGGCAAGACAGATAGCACTTCTGCCGTATGTGACTATTGAGGTGCAGGAATAGGGTTTCTGTCCTTAACTTATCTGGAGGTGTAAGATGAAGGTCATTTTGAAGAGTGATGTACCAAAACTCGGGAATGCGGGTGATATAATTACGGTCAAGGATGGATATGCAAGGAATTATCTGATACCTAAGGGACTTGCAATAAAGGCTGATGTGGGTTCTGTTCAGGCTCTCGAAAATTTAAAGAAGATGCTTGCCCAGCAGATGGAGAAGAAGAAGAAAGAGGCGTTGAAGTTGAAGGATAGATTGATGAATATATCCTGCACCATTACCCGTCAGGCAGGAGAGGGGGAGAAGATATTTGGTGCCGTCACCGCAAGGGATATAGAGGAGGCACTCAAAGTGGAGAACATCCATATCGACAGAAAGAATATACTTCTTGAAGAGCCGATAAAGCAGCTCGGTATTTTTGAGGTACCTGTGAAACTCCATAAAGATGTGGAAGCCAAGATAAAGGTATGGGTAGTGGCAAAGTAGAATGCCAAGGGATGAATCACTCTTCATTGCCCCTCACAATTTAGACGCCGAAAAGGCGGTGATAGGTTCGCTTCTTCTCGACAGTCAGATAGCAGATGAGATCTTTTCTATACTTAAACCAGAGTGTTTCTATCTTGAACAGCACAAAAAGATTTTTAGTGCCCTCAGAGATGTATACGAAGAGACCCATCTCATTGATGTAGTCTCACTTAAGGATTATTTGATCAGGAGGGGTGAGATAGAGTCCGTAGGGGGAATTGAGTACCTTACATCTCTCATTGACGCTGTCCCCACGACCAAAAACGCCACAGCCTATGCAGAGGTAGTAAAAGAGAAGTGGATATTGAGAGAGTTGATAAGTGCCTCTAATACAATAAGCAAGATGGCGTATGCAGAGCAGGAATCCTTCAGAAACATTGTAGATACCGCAGAGAGATTGATATACGAGGTCACAGAGCAGGGTATAAAATCACCTTATTCCTCCGCAAAAGACATAATAATGGAGATGATGAAGAGGAATGAGGAGTTGAATGATGAAAATAATCGATATCTTGGCAAGTATATCGGTATCCCGATTGGCTTCTTGGGATTTGACAATGTAACCTCCGGACTTATGCCAGGTTCACTCAATATCGTTGCTGCAAGACCTGGGATGGGTAAGACCAGTTTTGCTCTGAATATAGCCCAGTTTGTCGGTATCACTTTAAACAATGAGGAGATAAAACGGGGTGAGCGATTGGGTAGACCCCCTCTAACGACTCCTGTCCTGATATTCTCCCTTGAAATGAGCAAGGACGAACTTATGAAAAGGATGGTCTCCGCTGAGGCGATGGTGCCGGCCGAGATTTTCAGGAGGAGCCCTCCAAAGACCGAACAGGAGAAGGATGAACTCGCCGAGAAGTGGAGGCTCATTCATATGGCAGCAAACAGGTTCTATACCGCCCCGATTTTTATAGATGACTCAGGAGATATATCCCTTCTGGAGATAAAGGGGAAGTGCAGGAGGTTGAAGAAGGAGATGGGCGGGAGGCTTGGGCTGGTCATAATAGATTATCTCCAGTTGTTGAGACCCGAGCAGAAGTATGACTCAATGGTTCACGCCATCGCCGATATCTCGAGGGGGTTAAAGATACTTGCAAAGGAATTGAATGTCCCGGTAATTGCCCTATCCCAGCTCAATCGTGAACCCGAAAAGAGGAAGGAGCACAAGAAGCCGATGCTCTCTGATCTGAGGGAATCAGGGGCCATTGAGCAGGATGCGGATGTGATAATCTTTATCTATAGAGAAGAGATGTATGACCCAGAGACCCCTAATCAGGGGGTTGCCATAATAGATATTGCCAAAAACAGGAATGGACCTACATTCTCATTAAAACTGAATTTCCATAAAGACTGTACAAGATTTACAGAGTTTGCTAAGGTTGATGAGATATCAGGACCTGAGACAGATGTCAGAGGTTTTGAGGAAGAGGGATTTTGATTACTTTTTGTGTTGAAACTCGCTCTTGTATATTTTATTAATTTGGTAGTTTTTAAGGAGGCTGCTGTGAGATATATAATTTTGATTTTACTGGTCTCAAGTCTTTTTTTATCTACAGATTTGAATGCAGTTGAGACCCAATTTGAGAGTCTCGGGGTGTCTGTAAGTAGTTTCAGCGGTATGGGATTGTCTTTCAGACATCATTTTGCAAACAGGTGGGCACTCCAGTTGACGGGTGGAGCCTTGATAGGAAATGAGGAAAAGAGTTTTGCAACGGGTATTGAGGTGCAGAGTGACCTCTCCTCAAAAAAGGATAAAAGATTCTTTCTAATAATGGCGGCTGGCTGGTATGGAGACAGGGAGAATGTTATAAAGAAGGGGAGTGTAGATGAAACCACGCGTATAGATGTCTCATACTACAAACTCTCGGTAGGTTTTGGGGGTGAACTGGCTTTCGGGGACAGTATTGTTCAAAATATTACCCTTGGTATGGCTATATTCCCGATTGGAGTATCTGTTAAGGAAAGACACTCGTTTGCTGGATATGATAATACAGATAGTGTGAGTTTTGGAGCATCCATATTCAGTCATTTCAATTTTTGAAATTTATGTCCGAAAAGAGAATAGCCGCCTTCTTTGATTTTGATAATACACTACTTGTAAAAGACAGTGCCGTGATAGGTATAAAATACTTATTCAGAAAGGGGGATATCTCTTTTTGGTTTGTCCTTGGAATAATTATGAGAAGTATCCTTTATAAATTGAATTTATACAGCGCTGAGAGGATTTCGAGATATGCCCTCAGATTTTACAAGAATCGGGATATATCAGAATACCTCGAGCAGGCAGAGAGGTATTATCACGAGATGTTAAAGCCCCATATATCTTCAAGGGTTATGGAGAGGCTGGAAGAGCACCGAAGACAGGGTCATCTCTTAATACTTATTACTGCCTCCTTGAGATATATGCTTGAACCGGTGGTAAAGGACCTGAAATTTGACAGACTCCTATGCACTGACCTGGAGATAGATGAGAATGGCTTACCGACAGGCCGACCTATAGAGCCTATCTGTGTGGGTGAGAATAAGGTAATATATGCAAAGAAGGCCGCTATGGAGATGAATATAGACCTTGAGAGGTCCTATGCCTATACGGATCACCATAGCGATATACCGCTCTTAAAACTCGTGGGCAATCCAGTGGTAGTAAACCCGAGTTTTTTCCTTCGAAGGGCTGCAGCAAAGAATAACTGGCCCATCCTCGAACACTTTTAATCAGATTTTTAAGAGGGAATCTGCCTCTTATCTTAATTCAAAAAGCGTATATTTAATGAGGGGGAAAGATATTTTTGGGTCTTGACAAGAGCGAGATTTGATAATAATTAGGAGTTATGAAAATTGACGGATACAGATTCGGCAATATAACTATCGATAACAGTGATTATTCTGAGGACCTCGTTATTGTGAGGGGAGAGGAGATAGTAGTCCCCTGGATAAGGGAGAAAGGGCATCTCTGTCAGAAGAAGGATATTGAGAGATATCTGGATGGAAGTATAAAGAGGATCATATTCGGGAGAGGATACTTCCTCGTTATGAAGATTGATGATGACCTCAAGAGTTATCTCACAGAGAATGGGATAGAATTTATTGAGGCAGGTAGTAAAAAGGCAGTAGAGCTCTTTAATAACTCGGAAGACAGGTCAAATCTCCTCTTCTGTATCCATCTGACCTGTTAGAGGTATGTATGAAGATAGCCCTGTTTGGTGGATCTTTTGACCCCCCTCATATCGGACATATGATGGCGTGCTATTATGTCCTCTCCACTCTGGATATTGATGAGGTGTGGATGGTCCCTGCTTACAGACATCCCTTTGGAAAGGAATCCCTCGACTATGACCTCAGGGTTAAGATGTGTGAACTCTCCGTTTCTATATTTAAGGAGAAGGTCAGGGTTATGAGATTTGAGGAGGAACTTGGCTCGAAGACCGATAAACCTGTATATACGATTGACTTGTTGAAGTATTTAAGGGAGAGATTCAGAGAGGATAGATTCTACTTCATCGTAGGTTCTGATATACTCCTCGAGTCTGAACATTGGAAGGATTTTGATAAGATTGAGAATTATGCCTCCCTGATTATCCTGATAAGAAGGGGTGTTGATCCCGCGGAGGACCATAAATGCGTATTACCCGACATATCCTCTTCTATCATCAGGGATAATATCAAAAAGGGGATTCCGATAAATGGGCTGGTTACAAAAGAGGTATTGAGATTTATTGAAGATAATGGTTTATATAGATAAAGATTGGAGGCGTTATGAAATTTTGTCCCGAGTGCAGGCAGGCGTATAAGGATGAGATAAAGACCTGCCCCGAGTGTCAGGTGGATCTTGTAGACAGGCTTGAAGAGTTTTCAGAGATTGAGTTCGTTGAGTTGACAGATGTGGAAGGGATCTTCAAGGCCAATCTTATAAAGGATGTGCTTGAGGACAATGATATAGAATGCTACCTGTATTCCGAACCCGTACATATCTATCCCGTCCCCGGTGAAGGAATTCAGTATACTATCTATGTAAACAGGGATAAACTTGAACAGGCGAGGAGTCTGTTAGAGGATGTGGAGAGGTCCGAGAATATGGAGCCACTCCCTGACGATGAGACTACATAGTTTTTGCCATTGGAGATTACTAAATTTCTTGACAAACAAGAAAGATTACATTAGAGATAAGCCCTCTTTTTTGAGCCGCTAGCTCAGCAGGTAGAGCATCGGCCTTTTAAGCCGAGGGTCGTGGGTTCGAACCCCGCGCGGCTCAAATGTGTGTCCCCATCGTCTAGAGGCCCAGGACATCGGCCTTTCACGCCGGCAACGCGGGTTCGAATCCCGCTGGGGACGAGTTCACGCCCTTCCGGGAAAACGATCTTGGTGATATGCTCTCTCAATAGGCTTTTTGCTTTTTTAAATTTACCCCATTTACCCTATTGAAATAAGTTAGGTTTTTTGATGAGGGTTATACTAAATCTGTGCTTATTATTATGTCTACTCTGTAGTTTAACTTTTTGTAATAACGACACTGACAGCGATAAATCAGATGGTAGTAATTTGGATTTAAATTTGGACGATTTGATCTCCGATGTCTCATTAATAGGCGAAACAGATGAATCTGAAATAAGTGATATTTGCAATGATACAAATGAAATGGGAGAGAATGTAGAATCTCCTGATTTCGAGTATATGGATGATACTAACCCGTTGGACGATAATGGTAAACTGGATGTGATAGTTGATGAGTATGCTGATATATCCACAGATAGGGGATATGAAGATATGCAATCATCCGATATGGGTTCGGACGCCGATTCTGTCGTCGATACAGGTACTATGGATGATACTGGGATTGTCGAGAACTATGACAGGATGCTTGTAGTTACTCACCCTTATGGACAGGATGGCTCCTCCTGTGGCAGAGACATAGAGTTTTTCAGGTTTACTGCAATGGGTGATATGGTGAGATTGAACAGGCGAATCGAGGTGGGTGATTGCCCGATAAAGGTCCGATTCTCTCCCGATGGAAATTATCTATTTGTGATATTGAACAACGATCATAATCCTCAGGCTGGAACCCAGTCAGTAGTTTTACTCAAAAAAAGTAACAGTGAATATGTGAGGTTCAAGCAATTCGATGAGTTTTCTATGCAGAATCCGGAGTATCTGGTATTCGACAAATCTGGCAATAAATTTTTTATAGTTGATTATGATATAAAAGGTCGGGGCGGTATACATATTATTCAGAGAGAGCAGGGCGACTGGAATTACAAAAGGGAGATACCTTTTACTCTTCCACGGGCTATGGTTGTTATGCCAGATAATAGATATGCCTTGATTATCGGAGGGGAAGAGCCAGATGATGTAGCCATAATGGATATTATTGATGAGAGGATAGTTAAGGAGTATGATATCTTCTCGGACTTTGTAGATTCTTTAGGACTGGATGTAACCCCGGATGGTAGATATGTAGTTGTCCCGAATTCGTCTCCATTTTCGAACATAGGGAATACCCTGTCATTGCTCGAAATTATCTACGAAAATGGGGTGCCCGTCCCGACCCTTGTGAATACTGTAGAAAATGTCAATGAGCCATCTGCATCTCTATTCAGCGCAGATGCTCGATTTGTCGTAGTTACTAATTTTTCAAAGAATTATACTTCTCTCTTCGAGATTAATAATTCCTCCCTTACTTTCAGAGGCGGAGTTACCTCTATGTCTCTTGCAGATAGCATGACTATGATAAGACGGGGTGACTTCAAGGACTTCTTCTTTATCTCGGCACTAAATGATATTTTCGTTTTGCGGATAGAAAATAAAAACCTGGTCATATTTAAGAAGTTAGGGCTTGGAGATGGCTATGAGAATATGCTTGGAGATATTGATATAGAACCATAACAACCCTGCGATTTTGGTGGTTTGAGGGAATTTTTTACTTGACATATATATAAAATGACATTATAAGTGCCGTCTTACTTTTGGATTGGTATGGTTTCTGAGTGTAGAAAATTTGTTTGCCGATGTAGCTCAAGGGCAGAGCAACTGATTTGTAATCAGTGGGTTGGAGGTTCGATTCCTCTCATCGGCTTATGTGATAATGGAGAGGTTCCCGAGTGGCCAAAGGGAGCAGACTGTAAATCTGCCGGCTCAGCCTTCGAAGGTTCGAATCCTTCCCTCTCCATTTCCTATGCGGCAATAGCTCAGCTGGCTAGAGCAGAAGCCTTCCAAGCTTCGGGTCGCGGGTTCGAATCCCGTTTGCCGCTCTTGAAGGCGATTCTCCGTGAAATAGGAGTTTATATATCACTTTTTGTTGCCCACGTAGCTCAGTTGGCAGAGCACATCCTTGGTAAGGATGAGGTCACCAGTTCAATCCTGGTCGTGGGCTTGTTAAAAGCATAAAATTTTTTATGAGGAGGCAATAATGGCAAAGGAAAAATTTGTAAGGAACAAGACGCATGTGAATATCGGAACCATTGGTCATGTTGACCACGGTAAGACGACGCTCACCTCGGCGATAACGAAGGTGCTGGCGGTGAGGGGGCTTGCGAAGGCGAAGAATTTCGAGGAGATAGACAATGCGCCTGAGGAGAAGGCGAGGGGAGTAACGATCAATGTGCACCATACGGAGTATGAGACGGATAAGAGGCACTATGCACACATAGATTGTCCTGGGCATGCGGACTATATAAAGAATATGATAACTGGGGCTGCGCAGATGGATGGGGCGATTCTGGTGGTGAGTGCGGCGGATGGACCGATGCCACAGACGAAGGAGCATGTATTGCTGGCGAGGCAGGTGAATGTGCCGGCGATAGTGGTATTTTTGAATCAGGTGGACAAGGTACAGGACAAGGAGTTGCTGGAGTTGGTGGAGGTAGAGGTGAGGGATTTATTGAGTGGGTATGGATTTCCTGGGGACAAGATACCGGTGATAGCTGGGAGTGCGTTGAAGGCGATGGAGTGTGGGTGCGGGAAGAGGGAGTGTCAGTGGTGTGGGAAGATAGTGGAGTTGATGGATGCGGTGGACAATTATATACCAGATCCGGTGAGGGACATAGACAAGCCATTTTTGATGCCGATAGAGGATGTTTTTTCGATATCAGGTAGGGGTACGGTGGTGACAGGTAGGGTAGAGAGGGGTAAGGTGAAGGTAGGGGATGAGGTAGAGATAGTTGGGTTCAGGGAGACGATGAAGACGGTGGCGACAGGGGTGGAGATGTTCAGGAAGGTGCTGGATGAGGGGATAGCCGGGGACAACATAGGGGTGTTGTTGAGGGGTGTGAAGAAGGAGGAGGTGGAGAGGGGGCAGGTATTGGCGAAGCCTGGGAGCATAACGCCGCACACGAAGTTTAAGGCACAGATATATGTATTGAAGAAGGAGGAGGGTGGGAGGCACACGCCGTTTTTCAATGGGTACAGGCCGCAGTTTTATTTAAGGACTACGGATGTGACAGGGGTGATGACGCTGCCTGCGGGAGTGGAGATGGTGATGCCTGGGGACAATGTAACAGTGGAGGTGGAGTTGATAACGCCGGTGGCGCTTGAGAAGGAGTTGAGGTTTGCGGTGAGGGAGGGTGGAAGGACGGTAGGTGCCGGTGTTATTACTGAAATCATAAAGTAAGACGGAGATCTGAGATGGAAGGTCAGAAGATTAGAATCAAATTAAAAGGCTATGATTATCGATTACTGGACAGGTCAGTTGCGGAGATTGTGAGGACGGCAAAGTCTACTGGTGCTGAGGTGGTGGGTCCTCTGCCTTTACCGACCGAGATTCATAAGTACACTGTTTTGAGGTCCTGTCACGCTGATAAGAAGTCGAGAGAACAGTTCGAGATAAGGGTACACAAGAGACTGGTGGACATTCTAAGACCAACCCCCAATACTCTGGATGCCCTTATGAAATTGGATCTCTCCGCTGGTGTTGATGCAGAGATTAAGATTAAGTAAGGAGCGGTAGTTATGATAAAGTTAGATGTATATAATATCAGGAAGAATAAGGTCTCTGAGTTAGAGGTAAGTGAGAAGGTCTTTGGGGTGCCTCTTAATAAGACTATCCTTTATCAGGCTGTCAGAGTAAAACAGATGAACAGGAGGCAGGGGACGGCAAGTACCAAGAACAAGTCGGAGGTCAGAGGTACAGGTAGGAAGCCCTGGAGACAGAAACACACAGGAAGGGCGAGACACGGCACTATGAGATCTCCGCTCTGGAAAGGTGGTGCAGTTACATTTGGTCCAAGACCAAGAGAATATAACCTTGGCCTACCTGAGAAGGTAAATCGTAAGGCAATATGCATTGCCCTCTCTGACAGGGTGAGAGAAAATTCCATCTTCGTTATTGACAAATTCGATTTTTCTGATATTAAAACCAGACATTTTTGTGAGCTCCTGAAGAATTTCAATCTTGATGGTGCTCTTGTGATAGACAATAAGAATAGAAACCTTATGCTTTCAGTCAGGAATCACAAAAACTCTAAGTACATTAATCCAGAAAATGTGAATGTTCTGGATATTTTGAAATATAACAATCTCCTGGTTTCTCAGGAGGCTCTAAAGAAGATAGAAGAGGTATTATCAAAATGACAAACTTAAAGACTTTGACAGATTTTGATATTATTATCAGGCCCCTGATCACAGAGAAGAGCAATGTTCATAAAGAGCTCTACAATAAAGTCTCGTTTGTAGTTAGAAGGGATGCAAACAAGGTTCAGATCAAAAAGGCAGTAGAGAATATCTTTAAGGTCAAGGTGGCAAAGGTAAACACCATAATAGTCAGAGGGAAGATGAGAAGATACGGGAGATATATCGGTAAAAGGGCATCTTATAAGAAGGCTATTGTTACTCTGGAAAAGGGGTACAATATAGATATACTTTCAACAATATAATAGAGGTGTTATATGGCTGTTAAGAGTTTCAAACCAACATCACCAGCCCGCAGATTTATGACGGTTGCTGATTTCTCGGAGATTAAGAAGGGAGAGCCTGAGGAGAGCCTTGTAAAGAGGATCAAAAGACACTCTGGCAGAAACAATCAGGGCAGGATTACTATCAGATTCAGGGGTGGTGGCCATAGAAAGATATACAGGATAATAGATTTTAAGAGAGACATCAGAGATATTCCAGCAAAGGTAGAGGCGATTGAATACGATCCAAACAGGACCTGTCGTATAGCCCTCTTGACTTACAAAAATGGTGTAAAAAGATACATCCTCGCACCCGATGGCCTCAAGGTTGGTGATACAGTTGTTGCCTCTGAAAATGCGGATATAAGAGTCGGGAATGCCCTGCCATTGAAAAACATACCTGTTGGTCAGATGGTTCATAATATTGAACTGAAGATCGGAAAGGGGGGAGCCATAGCGAGGGCCGCTGGTTCTGCTGCCCAGGTTCTTGGTAAAGAGGGTGATTATGTCATTTTGAAGATGCCATCAGGGGAGATGAGGAAGGTACATCAATTGTGTTATGCCACTATAGGTCAGGTTGGTAATCTTGAGTATGAGAATATCATAATTGGAAAGGCAGGCAGGCATAGACATATGGGCAGGAAGCCTCATGTAAGAGGTGCGGCCATGAACCCCGTAGATCATCCGCACGGTGGCGGTGAGGGTAAGGCAGGGCAGGGTAATCCACACCCGGTTTCACCCTGGGGTTGGAAGACAAAGGGTATGAAGACGAGGCACAACAAGAGGACTGAAAAGTATATCATAAAGCACAGGAAGAAATAAGGAGGTCATAAGTGGCAAGGTCATTAAAGAAAGGCCCATACGTTGAAGAGAGCCTTTTGAAGAAGGTAATGGAGATGGCAAAGTCCGGTCAGAAGAAGGTAATTAAGACATGGTCAAGGAGATCCACTATAATCCCGGAGATGGTAGGTTTTACCTTTGCTGTTCACAACGGCAATAAGTTTATACCTGTGTATATTGTGGAGAATATGGTTGGGCACAAATTGGGAGAATTTGCCCCTACCAGGACATTCAGGGCACATTCAGCAGATAGGAAAGAAGAGAAGGCAGGCGGCAGGTCCGCGGAGAAAAAGTAACCAGTTTTGGAGGCAGAGATGTTAGCCAGGGCAAGATTAAGATTTTTGAGGATGTCACCCCGAAAGGTGAAGATTGTGACAGATCTCATCAGGGGGAAGAGGGCCACAGAGGCTGTGAATATCCTGAAATTCACCCCGAATGCGGCAGCAAAACCCATATTGAAACTTTTAAATTCGGCAATTGCAAATGCTACCAATAATAGCAAGGTGAAGGTGAATGTAGACGACCTCGTTGTCAAAGAGGTCATCGTGGGCAATGGCCCCATAATGAAGAGAATTATGCCGAGGGCGAGGGGAGTGGCTTACAGAATAAATAAGAGGATGAGCCACATAACTATTTTAATTGATAATGCATAAAGGAGGTTGCTTTGGGTCAGAAAGTTAATCCAATTGGTTTTAGACTAGGTGTCATAAGGACATGGGATTCGAGATGGTTTTCGTCCAAAAATTATGTAAAGTATCTGCATGAGGATTTAAAGTTTAGAAAGCACCTAAAAGAGAAACTTTATTCTGCAGGTGTATCAAAGATATTAATAGAGAGGTCTGTAAAGAAGGTCAGGATAAATGTCTTTGTAGCCAGACCAGGCCTGGTCATAGGTAAGAAGGGCTCAGGGATTGAAAGTTTAAAAAAGGAGCTTCAGGCATATTCTGACAGTGAGATCTATCTGAATATAACAGAGGTAAGAAAGCCCGAACTGGATGCTCAACTAATAGCTGAGAATATAGCCTCGCAGCTGGAGAAGAGGGTGGCATTCAGAAGGGCGATGAAGAAATCTGTATTGAATGCTATGAAATTTGGGGCCCTCGGGATCAAGGTAATGGCAGGTGGAAGACTTGCAGGTGCAGAGATAGCCCGTACTGAGTGGTACAGGGAGGGGAGGGTACCGCTTCAAACTCTGAGGGCAGATATTGATTATGGTTTTGCAGAGGCAAATACTACCTATGGTAAGATTGGCGTAAAGGTGTGGTTATTCAAAGGTGAAATCTTAAACAAGAGATAAGGAGTGCGGTTTTATGTTTATTCCAGCAAAAGTAAAATACAGGAAGCAACAGAGAGGAAGGATGAAGGGTAAGGCAACGAGGGGGAATACCCTGGCATTTGGTGACTATGGGTTGATGGCTCTTGAATGTGGATGGATTACGGCAAAGCAGATTGAGGCAGCGAGAGTCTCCATAACAAAATTTATAAAGAAGGGTGGGAAGCTCTGGGTAAGGATATTCCCTGATAAACCTATAACAAAAAAGCCTCTTGAGACCCGTATGGGAAGAGGCAAAGGTGCCCCTGAGGAATGGGTAGTTGTCATTAGACCAGGTAGGATTCTTTATGAGATGGAAGGTGTCTCAGAGGAGCAGGCAAGAGAGGCGATGAGACTTGCATCACACAAACTCCCTGTTATTACTAAGTTTGTAAAAAGAGGTGATATACTATGAAGGCAAGAGAGTTCAGGAATATGGATCCAGAACAGATAAAGAATGAGATTCGTAATTTGAAGGAGTCACTGTTCAAATTAAGGTTTCAGCACTTTACGGGTCAGCTGGATAATCCTATGAAGTTGAGGAATACGAGAAGGGATCTGGCAAGGGCATACACAGTTCTGAGAGAGAAATTAGGCCAGAAGGATATATCCAATAAGAAGAGCAAGTGAGGTAAGAGATGGAGAGATTCGGATATAATAAGACTTTTATCGGGATTGTGGTTTCGGATAAGATGGATAAGACCATATCGGTAGAGGTAAGAAGAAGGGTTATGCACCCTAAATACAGGAAGTACTTAACAAAGAGGAGTGTGTTTAAGGTGCATGATGAGAAGAACGAGGCAAAGATAGGTGATAAGGTACTTTTCAAAGAGACGAGGCCACTGTCAAAGACAAAGAGGTTCAAACTGGTAAAGATTATAGAGAAGGGGAAGAGATTTGAACTTGAAGAGAAAACAGATTCGATTCAATAAAGGAGTGTGCCTATGGTTCAGATGAAGACACTATTGGAATCAGCGGATAATTCTGGGGCCAAGACCCTTCAATGTATTAAGGTTCTTGGTGGCTCAAAAAGAAGGTATGCCGAGGTAGGAGATGTCATTGTCGTGGCAATAAAAGAGGCGATGCCTGAATCCAAGGTCAAGAAGGGCGAGGTTGCAAAGGCGGTTATAGTGCGGGTGGCAAAAGAGATAAAGAGAGAGGATGGATCCTATGTAAGGTTTGATGATAATTCTGCAGTCCTCATCAATAACTGGGGAGAGCCAATAGGCACCCGTATATTTGGTCCCGTTGCGAGAGAGTTGAGGGCAAAAAAGTTTATGAAGATACTCTCTCTTGCACCAGAGGTCCTGTAATAAAGGGAGTTTCAAATGATCAGGAAGAATGATATTGTTGTAGTTATTAAGGGTAAGAAGAAAGGGAAGAAGGGAAGAGTACTTGAGGTCATCCGGGAGAAGAACAGGGTGATTGTGGAGAATGTAGTGACTGTTAAGAGACACTTAAAGCCTGGTAGAGACAAGTCTGTCCCCTCGGGTGGTATCGTGGAGAAGCCCGGCTCTATCGCTATCAGCAATGTAATGCTATATTGTAAAAAGTGTGATAGAGGTGTCAGACACGGATACAAAATAACTGGTGAGTCCAAAATGCGCGTTTGCAAGAAATGTGGCGAACAGATATAAATGGAGGATGAGATGGCACGACTCAAAGATCTTTATAAAAAAGAGATAGTCCCGAGGTTGATGAAGGAATTCAACTATAAAAATGTTATGCAGGTACCCAAACTTCACAAGATTACTATAAATATGGGGCTTGGGGAGGCCATAACAAATGCAAAGATTCTGGATAGTGCCTCAGCCGAGCTTGCTGCAATCACAGGACAGAAGCCGATTATCACAAGGGCAAGAAAGTCTATATCCAATTTTAAATTAAGGGCAGGTGCTCCAATCGGGTGTGCTGTTACCCTCAGGGGCGACAGGATGTATGAGTTCTTTGATAGATTTGTAAATATAGCCCTCCCGAGGGTCAGGGACTTCAAAGGCCTTTCATCCAAGTCGTTTGACGGGAGGGGTAACTATTCTGTGGGTATTAAGGAACAGATCATCTTCCCCGAGATCAATTTTGATAAGATCGATAAGATTAAGGGTATGACTATTACGATAGTTACGACCGCCAAGACGGATGAAGAGGCGAAGAAATTGTTGAAATATCTTGGAATGCCTTTTAAGGATTAAAGGAGGATTTTCGTGGCAAAGAAGTGTTTAATCGTTAAGCAGAAGAGAGAACCGAAATTTAAGGTCAGGAAATACAATAGGTGTGCACTCTGTGGTAGACCAAGAGGGTATATGAGAGATTTTGGTATGTGCAGAATCTGTTTCAGACATCTGGCTCTCAGGGGATTAATTCCAGGTGTTACAAAGTCCAGCTGGTAAACGGAGGAGTAATATGAGTCATACTTACCCAATTGCAGATATGTTGACAAGAATTAGAAATGCCTTGATGGCAAGACTGGAGATAATAGAAGTGCCCCATTCTAATATGAAGGAGTCAATTCTTGAGGTTATGACCCAGGAGGGGTTCATTAATGGATTCAGAGTTGTAAAGAGAGGGCCAAAGAAGTTTATATATGTATCCCTCAAATATGTAGATAATAATCCTGTAATCACAGAGATAAAGTGCTTTAGCAAACCAGGTAGAAGGATATATATAGGCTATGATCAGATCAAGAGATATACGCCTGGCTACGGGATTACCATCCTTTCTACCTCAAAGGGTATTATGAGTGGTGGAAGGGCATTGAAAGAGAAGATTGGTGGTGAATTGATTTGTACCGTTTATTAATGGTGAGGTGTTAATTATGTCAAGGATAGGGAAAAAACCGTTGAGTATCCCTCAGGGAGTTAAGGTGTCGATTGCGGATGGGGTTGTAACTGTTGAGGGTCCCAAAGGAAAAAAATCAATCAAAATCAACCCGCATACCAGAGTAGATATTGAGGGCAGTATTCTCAGGGTGTCTCGCAATTCTAATGAAAAGGTTGCCAAACAGGCTCACGGGACTATGAGGGCACATATTGCCAATGCCATTAGGGGTGTGACAGAGGGATTTACAAAGGTACTGACTATTCAGGGAGTAGGGTATAAGGTAGAGGCGAACGGTAATACCCTCAAGTTCAGCATTGGATATTCAAAACCTGTCTTATTTGAGGTTCCAAAAGAGATATCTATAAAGATAGAAAAGGATACTATTCTTACCCTTTCTTGTGCTGACAAGGAACTGCTTGGTCAGGTGTGCCACAATATCAAATCAATCAAACCAGCCGACCCGTATAAGTTGAAAGGTATCAAGTATGCTGATGAGGTGATCAAACAGAAGGTCGGTAAGGTCGGAGTTGGTGGAAGCAAATAAAGATGGGAGGTTTAAGGTGAGCATCTATCTTAATAAAAAAGAACAAAGAATGAAGAGGATAATGAGGATAAGGCGGAAGATTTCAGGAACCGCCGAGAGACCGAGGGTGGCGGTATTTAAGAGTAATAAATATTTTTATGCCCAGGTCATCAACGATGAGAATGGGCATGTGTTGCTTGCCGGCTCTACAAGAGATAAGGAATTCTTGAATATTCAGGAGAAGATAAAACCACTCGAGAAGGCTAAAAGGCTGGGTACGATACTTGCTAATAGGTGTAAGGAGAAGAATATTGAGACAATAGTCTTCGATAGACGGGGATACAAATATCACGGACTTGTTAAGGCTTTTGCCGATGCAATGAGAGAGGCTGGTATTAAATTTTAGAATTTATTTCAAGGAGGTTAGATTTGGATAACATTAATAATACCGAGATTGAAGGCAAGGCGTTATTAGAAGGTGTCGTGTATATAAACAGGACCGCCAAGGTGGTCAAAGGTGGTAAGAGGTTCTCGTTCTCTGCGCTGGTTGTAGTGGGCGATGGCGAGGGTATGGTTGGTTATGGACTCGGAAAGGCAAATGAAGTGCCTGAGGCGATTCGAAAAGGGACTGAAAAGGCAAAAAAGAATATGATCAAGGTACCCATTGTAAACGGTACTATACCAAATCAGGTGATAGGAAAATTTGGTGCAAGCAATCTGTTGATGAAGCCCGCCAAAGAAGGTACAGGGGTGATTGCTGGAACGGTCTTGAGAACCCTTTTTGAGAATGCGGGTATAAAGAATATCGTGACCAAGACCATTGGCTCGAGTAATCCCCACAATGTGATTAAAGCGGCCTTTGATGGTTTCAAGAAGATGAAATCGAAGAGTGATTATTTCAAGGCAAGAGGGAAGCCTGTTAAGGATTAGTTTTAGGCTGGAGGTTGAATATGAGCTCCGGGACAATTAAGATCCAGTGGTACAAAGGAACGATAGGTAGAGATAAGAGACAGAAACTCATTGTTAAAGGGCTGGGTTTCAAGAAGTTGCATCAGATTATAGAAGTAAAGGATACACCTTCGATAAGGGGAATGATAAAGAAGATTCCTCATCTCGTAAGGATTGTTTCCTGATGGTTTATAAGGAGAATCGGGTATGGCTATTTCACTAAAGAACATAAGTTTACCAGAGGGCGTTAAACATAAACCCAAGAGGAGGGGTAGAGGAGAGAGCTCCGGTCTTGGGAAGACCTCGGGTAGGGGTAATAAGGGTCAGCTCTCCCGTTCAGGTGGTGGAACAAGACCCGGCTTTGAAGGCGGTCAGATGCCCCTTATAAGAAGAATCCCTAAAAGGGGGTTTTTCAACAAGTTCAGGACTGAGTATTCTGTTGTAAATTTGAGGGATCTGTCATCTTTTCAGGAGAATGAAGTTGTGGATGTAAACACCCTTTTCCAGAAGGGGATCATAAAATCAAAAGATTTACCATTAAAGGTGCTTGGTGACGGTGAGATAAAAGTGGCTCTCACTGTCAGGGCAAATAAATTTTCCAGATCCGCTATAGAAAAGATAACCAGAGCAGGCGGACACGCCGAGGAGATTTAGTTGTGGCAAATGTCTTCAATAACATAGCCCGTATTCCTGAGTTGAGGAGAAGAATACTATTCTCCTTATTACTACTCGCTGTTTACAGGATTGGGATTTTCATCACCACGCCTGGTGTGGACAGGGTAGTAATGGCGAAGATATTCTCTTCTGCAAAGAATACAATATTTGGAATATTCAATCTCTTTTCCGGTGGTGGTCTTGAACAACTGTCTATATTCGCCCTCGGGATTATGCCTTATATAAGCGCATCAATTATTATGCAGTTACTTGGTGTGGTGATGCCAGCTATAGAAAAGTTGCAAAAAGAGGGTGAACTGGGGAGAAAGAAGATTACCCAGTATACTCGATATCTGACAGTAGCTATCTGTATGATGCAGGGGTTTGGAATTGCAGTATACCTTGAGGGGCTGAGGTCAAACACAGGTGAATTGGTAGTTGCAAATCCCGGGATAGGCTTCAGGCTACTAACGGCAATGACCCTTACTACAGGAACCACATTTATTATGTGGCTTGGGGAGCAGATTACTGAGAAGGGGATCGGGAATGGTATCTCCCTTATAATATTTGCGGGTATTGTAGCAAGGATGCCAAATGCCGTTTTCCAGACATTCTCGTTTACTGAGAAAGGGATGCTAAAACCCCTTACAATCCTTGTTGTTTTGGCAATAATGGTTGCTGTCATCTACATCATAGTCTTCTTCGAGAGAGGTCAGAGGAGGATACCCGTACAGTACGCCAAAAGAGTAGTGGGGAGAAAGGTTTATGGAGGACAGATAACTCATCTCCCGCTGAAAGTTAATACAGCTGGAGTTATACCCCCCATATTTGCATCTTCGATCCTTGTATTCCCGGCTACAATGAGCAATTTGTTGCACTTTGATATCTTCAAAAATATATCTGCATCTCTACAGCCCGGTACCTGGGGATATGAAACATTTTATGTCCTTTTGATTATATTCTTTGCGTACTTCTATACAGCCGTCGTATTCAATCCAGTAGATATCTCCGAGAATATGAAGAAATATGGTGGATTTATCCCGGGTATAAGGCCGGGCAGCAAGACGGCGGAATACATTGATAAGGTATTGTCCAGAATCACCTTTGGCGGTGCCCTCTATGTAGCTTTTGTATGTGTATTGCCAACTGTTCTTATGAAATCATTTAATGTGCCGTTCTATTTTGGAGGTACTGCTTTATTGATTGTAGTTGGTGTTGCCCTTGATACACTGGCTCAGATAGAGTCCCATCTGATTTCAAGGCATTACGAAGGTTTGACAGGTGAGGGAGGACCCAGAATTAGAGGTAGAAGGAGGTAGTATGATAATAGTTCTTCTTGGACCCCCGGGTTGTGGTAAGGGTACTCAGGCTCAAAGACTTGTGGATGTGTTGAAGATTCCTCAAATTTCAACCGGGGATATGCTCAGGAAGGCATTGAAAGACGGTACACCACTGGGGCTTGAGGCGAAAAAATATATGGAGTCGGGGCAGCTCGTCCCTGATTCTCTGGTGATTGATATAATGAGAGAGAGGATTAACTCCTCTGATTGTTCGAACGGATTTATTCTGGATGGATTCCCTAGGTCAATACCCCAGGCAGAGGCCCTTGACAGGATGCTGAAACAGATTGATAAAAAAATAGACATTGCAATAAACTTTGAGGTCCCGGAGGATGAGCTCATACTCAGGATTTCAGGTAGGAGGAGCTGTCCTAAGTGTGGGGCTATGTACCATATAAAATTTTCACCACCCAGAGTTGAAGGTATTTGTGATAAGTGTGGTGAGAAGCTCTATCAGAGGGCTGACGATAATGAGACTACAGTCAGAAACAGACTCAAGGTATACAATGAGCAGACGGCACCATTAATTGATTATTACAAAAAGGCAGGGGTCTTGAAGGACCTGTATGCGGGTGGAGGTACGCCAGATTCTGTATTTCAGAAGGTAAAGGAATTACTTGGTATCGGATAATGATTATCATTAAGACGGCATACGAGATAGAGATTATGGATAAGGCTAACAGGATTGTTAATAATGTGCTGAATGAGGTAGCTCAGAGGATATCTCCAGGTGTAAAGGCAAGCCTCCTGAACGAAGTAGCCGAGAGTGTAACAAAAAAGTTAGGTGCAAAACCAGCCTTCAAGGGATACAATGGATACAAATATTCATTATGTGTCTCTATAAATGATGAGATTGTCCACGGGATGCCAACCCCCGACAAGATTATAAAAGAGGGAGATATTGTCAGTATAGATTTTGGTGTGGTATATAAAGGGTATTATGGAGATGCTGCAAAAACGATAATAGTTGGTAGTGTGGATGATTCCATCAGGGCATTTGTGAAGACTGCTGAAGATGCATTCTATGCAGGTGTAGAGTATATGAGGAGTGGGAACAGGGTAGGAGATATATCTTATGCGATTCAGAGTCTGGTTGAGGGGAGAGGTTATGGTGTTGTGAGGGATCTCGTCGGACACGGAATTGGGACTTCTCTACACGAAGATCCGCCTGTACCCAACTATGGTAGACCCGGTACGGGTCCTGAGATAGTAGAGGGTATGGTTATGGCTATTGAACCGATGATTACTATGGGTGATTATCGAGTGATCTATGATAAGGACGGATGGACTACGAGGACCTATGATGGCAAGCCTTCCGCCCATTTTGAATATTCAGTGGCTGTTGTGGATGGAACCTATTATATACTTGGTGTCAATTAGTTATTAGAGGATTATGTCGAAAGAAGGAACTATTGAAGTTGAAGGTACGGTAGTGGAGACATTACCAAATACAATGTTTAGAGTTGAGTTGCCAAATGGCAAGAGGATAATTGCCTATCTCTCAGGGAAGATGAGGATGAATTTTATAAGAATCCTCCCTGGGGATAAGGTTATTGTTGAGATGAGTCCTTATGATTTAACTAAGGGCAGGATTACATTCAGGAGTAAAAAGTAAGAAGGATGGTTAAACTATGAAAGTGAGAGCATCAGTCAAGAAGATTTGTCCAAAGTGCAAGGTGATTAAAAGGAGAGGTGTTGTGAGAGTGATATGTGAGAACAAGAAACATAAGCAACGTCAGGGTTAAGTTTAAGGAGGCATTTAATGGCACGAATTGCAGGAGTGGATTTACCCAAGAACAAAAAGATATGGATAGCCCTTACATACATTTACGGGATTGGCAGATCCCTTTCGAGGGTTATTCTGAATAAGGCTCAGGTCTCACCGGATAAAAGGACCTATGAACTGAGCGATGATGAGATCAGGAGGATAAGGGAGACTATTGAGCAGGAAGGTATAAAAGTCGAGGGTGACCTGAGAAGAGAAGTGAATATGAATATTAAGAGACTTATCGATCTCGGGACCTACCGGGGATTGAGACACAAGAGGGGCCTCCCTGTACGAGGGCAAAGGACCCATACCAATGCCCGTACGAGAAAAGGTCCCAGAAGAGGGATTATTAGATCATCTGCATCGGCAACACCAAAGGTGTAAATAAAACACGGAGGTAGATAGTGAAACCGAAAAAGAAAGTTAAGAAATCTGTAAACACAGGGCTGGTTCATATTCAGTCAACTTTTAATAATACAATTGTAACTGTTACAGATATGAACGGCAATGTGATTGCCTGGTCGAGCGCGGGTGTGAAGGGCTTTAAGGGTTCCAAGAAAAGTACGCCGTTTGCTGCACAGGTGGCTGCAGAGGATGCGGCGAAAAAGGCAATGGATCAGGGAGTGAAATCGGTTGGTGTGCTTATAAAGGGGCCTGGTGCGGGGAGAGAGTCGGCTATCAGGGCAATACAGGCGGCTGGTCTAAAAATAACTATGATAAAGGATGTTACGCCGATTCCCCACAACGGTTGTAGACCGCCGAAGAGAAGAAGGGTATGATTAAACTTTTATAAGGAGGATGAACTTTGGCACGTTATACGAAATCACGATGTAAACTTTGTAGAAGAGAGAGTGTGAGAGAAGACCCAAAGATGTTTCTCAAATCGGAGAGATGCTTCACAGATAAGTGTGCGATTGAAAGGAGGGCGTATCCACCTGGACAGCACGGTGCGAAGAAAGGAAAACTCTCAGGTTATGGCATAAGAGTTAGAGAGAAACAGAAGGCAAAGAGGATATACGGAATCTTAGAGAGACAATTCAGGAATTATTTTGAAAAGGCAAAAGATATGGAAGGTATTACCGGTGAGCACCTGATTGTCTTTCTGGAGAGAAGGCTTGACAATGTGGTCTACAGGCTTGGATTTGCTAAGAACCGCAGTCATGCCCGTCAGCTTGTTGCCCACGGACACTTTCTTGTAAATGGTAGAAGAACAGACATCCCTTCATACCTTGTGAGAGTTGGAGATGAGATTCAGCTTAAAGAGAGGTCGAGGAAGAATCCGTTGATACTTTCAAGCCTTGAGGCAAAGAAGGGGATGGTCCCCAAGTGGCTCGAACTGGATGAGAAGGCTTTTAAGGGGATTGTGAAGGCTCTTCCAGAGCGCAAAGATATTACCGACTTGAATATAAATGAACAACTAATTGTTGAATTATATTCAAGGTAAATTTCGGGAGGAAAAATGTATAAAGTTTGGAAAGAACTTATAAAACCAAAAAAACTGGTCATTGAGCAGGAGACAAAGACCGATACATACGGCAAATTTATAGTAGAGCCCCTTGAACAGGGTCTCGGGATAACTTTAGGAAACTCACTCAGAAGGGTATTGCTATCCCTGATACCCGGGGCTGCTATTGCTGGAGTAAAGATAGAGGGTGTACTACACGAGTTTACCAGTATTCAGGGGATAAGTGAGGATGTAACTGACATTGTGTTGAATTTAAAACAGATTGTTGTACAGATGGATCCCGAGGTAGATGAAAAGACCTTTGTATTGAGGCAGAAGGGTCCGAAGGTAGTTTGTGCGAGAGACATTGAGATTGACAATACGGTAAAGATAATCAATCCCGATCAGGTCATTGCCCACCTTGATGAAGGGGCGACGCTAAATATGGAATTGTTATTCAAGCACGGAAGAGGTTATGAGAGTGCCGAAAAGATTAAGAGCAAGACTCAACTACCCGTTGATATGCTCCCCATTGATTGCCTCTTTTCACCTGTGAAGAAGGTAAATTATAGTGTTAATTATTCCAGAGTTGGTCAGATTACGGACTATGACAAGCTCGTACTTGAGGTCTTCACTAATGGGGCCATGCTCCCGGAGGACGCAGTGGCTATTGCTGCCAAGATAATAGAGAAGCAGGTGGCGATCTTTATCAATTTTGAAGAGGTGGAGGAGGAGACCCCGAAGGTAGAGGTGTCCCAGTCCAAGCTCAATGAGAATCTGTTTAAGTCCGTTGATGAACTGGAACTCTCAGTAAGAGCCGCAAATTGCCTGCAGGCCGCAAATATTAAGTATATAGGTGACCTGGTTCAAAAGACCGAGGCTGAGATGCTCAAGACCAAGAACTTCGGCAGGAAGTCATTGAAGGAGATCAAGGATATTCTGGCGAGTATGGGGCTTTCCCTCGGGATGAAACTCGAGAACTGGCCTCCAAAGGAATTCCCCAAACCCGATAAGGACAAAGATATAACTTAATATGGGAGATTATTGCTATGAGACACAGAAAGGCTGGAAGAAAGTACAGTAGGACGAGAGAACATAAGCTGGCGATGTTCAGAAACCTGCTTATGAACCTGATAAGATATTCTCGTATTAAAACCACAGATGCCAAGGCAAAGGGGTTGAGGCAGATCGCCGACAAGGTAATCAATCTTGCAAAGAAGAAGGACCTCAACAACATCAGGAAGGCAAGTTATTATGTACCTGATAAAGATCTGTTGAAGAAGCTGTTTTCCGAGATAGGTCCAAAGTTTGCAAATCGTAATGGTGGATATACGAGGATATACAAGATTGGTGTGAGACAGGGAGATGCAGCACCTCTGTCTATGATTGAGTTCGCCTTTGAAGAGGATAAGAAGGCTAAGAAGCCTGTAAAGAAGGCAACTCCAAAACCAAAGAAAGAGGCGGCAAAGAAGGAAGGGGAGAAACTCTCTTCCGAAAGTACAGCTGCTCCAGCAGAGAAGGCATAGTAAGTTTTTCAGCATATTTGTTTAGAGCAGGGTAAATCCCTGCTATTTTTTTATATTTATACCGGGAGAAGGTATTTTGGCTAAGGTGATTGCAATTGTGAATCAGAAGGGAGGAGTGGGGAAGACTACTACTGCTGTAAATCTCTCTGCATCTATTGCTGTAACAGGTAGGAAGGTTTTATTGATAGACCTTGACCCGCAGGCAAATGCCACAACCGGCCTTGGAGTAGATAAGAAGACCCTCAAAGGGAGTATCTATAAATATCTGAGCGACCCTGAGGCAGAGATAACAGATATACTCCCTACTATGATTGATAATTTCTTTTTGATCCCATCAAATTCGGAACTGGTAGGGGCGGAGGTAGAACTCGTAGATATAGAGGACAGGTCATACAGATTGAAGAGATTTATTGAAAGAATAAAGCAAAACTACGAATATATAATAATAGATTCACCCCCATCCCTGGGGCTTTTGACCCTCAATGCTATGGCTGCCTCAGATGGAATGCTTGTCACTTTGCAGTGTGAATTCTATGCTCTGGATGGTCTATCTGCTCTGATGAATACATTCAAGAGGGTAAGAGAGAGTATCAACCCCGATATCAAGCTCTTCGGGATTATACTCACGATGTATGATGTCAGAAATAACCTCTCAAGACAGGTAGTAGATGAGGTGAAGAGACATTTCGGGGAATTAGTCTATAATACGATAATACCGCGGAATGTTAGACTTGGAGAATCCCCCAGTTTTGGTAAGCCAATAATACTCTATGACGCCACCAGCAAGGGAGCCCAGGCATATATTGAATTGACACGGGAATTCCTGTCAAAAATGGGAGAGTGAACCGTCCATCCTTGCCTTTTTCACTGCTGTGTTAAAAAGGATAATAGATATGGGCCATAAGAGGAGGGAGAATACAAGGAGGGAGATGATCTCCGGGAGCAGGTCGTTTAAAGTAATTTCTGTCAGGAGGGATTTTCTTATCCCCTCCAGTGAGTGGGTCATAGGGAGGATCTTCGAAAGAATCTGTAGTGGTTCGGGCAAGAGCGATACGGGGAAATAGACGCCGCTGAATAGGTATGAGAGGGCACTATAGATAACTGCTACAGGATCACCTCTCTTGTACATCAACACAAAGCTGGCAGAGAGTACCCCCATAGATGAGAATGCTATTATTGATAAAAGGAGTATTAATATTGTGTAAGGTATCTGGTGAAGAATGAATCCCCTGAAGGAGAGAAGGTTTGCAATGATGAGGTACAGAAATATTCTCAGTGTGGAGAATATAAAGTCATAAAGGGTACTGTATACCAGAAACCCGTGAGGACTGACCCCACACATAAGAATTGATTCGAGTGTCCCGGTAAACTGAGATTCCCGTATTCTCTGGGAGAATCCACGGGTTGCCACAGTCAGGTAATTGGATATGGCTATACCTATAATGACAAAGGGGAAGTATTCTCTGTATCTTGATAGTTCTGGTGTACGGCTCAGGTCTATTATCCTCGAGAGGTAAAAGAATGTAAAGGTGGAGAAGAAGATCCCTATGGCCTGCATTGTAATATTGAACCCGTAACTTGATTCTATCAGGAAATCCTTCTTTATGAAGTTGTACGCCCTTGAAATCATTTTACTCATAATAAATTAAATATCTGCCTCATTGTATCTTTTATAACGGTGTATTCACCGAATGCTATAATCTTTCCCTCATTCAGGAGAATTACCTTATCAGAGAGATTCTCTATCTCATCTTTTATATGGGTTGAAAATATTATAGTCTTACCTCTATTTTTTAGTGACTTTATGAGTCGATAGATTGTCTGTTGCTGAGATAAGTCAATACCTTTTGTAATTTCATCAAATAGTAAGATTCTGGGGTCAAATAGCATAGCCCGGGCAATAGATAGTCTCTGTTTTGTACCACTTGAGAGTTCCTGAAATCTTGTATTCATTTCACACTTTAAATCGAACTCGTCAATTATCTCGTCAACCTTTCTTGTTATATCCCTTCTGTTTGCAGATATAAGTGAGGCAAAGAACAATAGATTATTCTTGAGAGAAAGCCTTGGATAGAATCCCCTGTCTGCCTCTGATATCAAGAAGATTTGATAGGGGTTTATTCTTGCTGGTGAATCAAAGACCCTGACCTCGCCGCTGTTGGGCAGTATGATACCACTGAGGATTCTCAAGAGTGTTGTCTTCCCGGATCCATTAGGTCCTACAAGGGAATAAAGACCACACTCGTCTATTTTAAGATTAATGTTGTTCAGCACAATCTTATACTCTCTTTTGAATGGATTAAAGAGTATGTCCCTTTTTGACCTTTTTATTTCAAATTTCTTATAAAGATTTGAAATTGAAATGACAGGCATATTGATGGAGTTGATATATTATAATTTTTTCAAAGTAAAGGTTTAAAATAAAAAAACCCTGTGGATCGAGGTATCCACAGGGTTTGAAATCTTGATATTGATTAAATTACTTTGCCTTCGCAGGAGCTGCCTTGAATTTTGGCTTCTTCTCTTCTGCTGGAGCAGCAGGCTTTGCCTCTGGCTTCTTCTCTTCCTTCTTTGCCTCTTTCTTCTCTGGAGCCTTTGTGTCCTTCTTTGCCTCTTCCTTCTTGCCCTCTTCCTTCTTTGGGCAGGCCTCCAGATCCTTCTTCAGCTGCTCATTCTCAGCCTTCAGAGTGTTGAGCTGATTGTTGAGGTCATCTCTTGCCTTTGTCAGCTCAGCCTCTTTTGCCTTCAGACCATCTCTCTCCTGAGTGAGAGCGTTGACCTGTTCCTGCAATTTCTTGATCTCTTCCTGATTGCAACCAGCAAAGAAAATGCCCATCAGGAATACGACGACTGCTAAAAATACTACCTTCTTCATCTAAACACCTCCTTGGGGTTATTATTGAAGAACCTAACCTCTGTTAACTAAGTCTCATTAACAGAGACATTTGACAGTGTCAATAAAATAAAACGCTTCCTTTTCAATTATCAAAGAACGAGGGGTTTATTATATCCTGAATTTTTGAATGTCAAGAAAAAATTTCTATGGGAGAAATTGATGAAGTTTTCATCTGTGGCTTTATTAGACACTCTTTGCTGCGAACTTATAAGCAGGGTATGGCGTTCTACTAATTTGATTACTCGTTTATATCAATCGGGAAAAATTTTTGATTTTATTTAAAAAGAGGTTATTATATTAGATGTATGAGTGGGAATTCTGTGGTAGATATACAGAAGGTCAACGAAGTAAAGGATCTGATCGTCTCTTTTGTAAAGATGAAGAGGGCACAGAGGATTTATCTGCCCAATAATGAGATACTCCAGAAGCTTCATATTGAGCTTGTTCACAAGTTTAAGAAATTCTTCATCTCAGAGGAGAAATTGAGCCTGATGATTACCCCCACAGATTTATTCTATGAGAAGCAACTCGTTTACAGCAATCCTGATAGGGCAGAAAGCCTCGCCTTTCAACTCTATTCTAACGGTATAAATAACCTGGTATTTTACAGAGGTGTAGAAGACAGGGAGTTGTTTGACCTTATCTCTATTCTGAATATTGATATGCTCGATGAGGATTCTCTTGAAGATGATATTGTAACACTGATGTGGAGCAGGGAGTTCAATTTTATAGAATATAGTATCAGAGATGATTATTATCTCCCAGCACAGCAGGGGAATGACATCTTTGAGTTTATAAATAAAAAAGAGATCTCCGAACAGGGGAATGAAAGGTCTGACCTTGAGTTTGACCCTGAGGAGTTTGAACCTCCTCCTGTGATCCCTCACAATGAGGTCGCTCTAACGGATGAAGAGATTGAGAATATTAGAGCAGAGATTGAGTATGAAGATGAGAATGCACTCCAGATAGGTATGCTGGATGTTTTGCTGGAACTGCTCTTTCAGGAGAGAGATCAGGAGGAGCAGGCAAGACTCTCGATGATTATTGAAAAATTTTTGATGGCGTTGTTTTATGAGGGCAATTTGAGAATACTGAATGCCCTTCTAATGAGATTCAATGAGCACATCAACGGGGTATTCAGTTCATCTGATATTATCAGGGCATTATACGAAAAGATCATATCTCTTCTCTCTAATGGGGAGAATATCTCAGAGTTGATAAATATGTTGAATTCAACCTATCATCAGGGATTGAACGATGTACTCCTGTTCTTGAGCAATCTCAGAAAGGATATAGTACCTCTACTCCTCAATAAACTTGTTGACCTCAAGCATATCGCCTATAGAAGGGTTTTCTGTGAGGCCATAGCACAGAATGGGTATGACTATGTAGATATGATTGGCAGCAGGCTGAACAGCTCGAGCGAACCAATTATTAAAGACATTATATATATTCTTGGTAAGGTAAAGAATCCAAAGGCGCTTGATTATCTATATAAGGCTATGAAATTTCCATCAAGGGAGTTGAGGCTCGAGGCGGTATCATCAATAGGGAGGTATAGAGAGGAAAATTCAGAGAAATATCTTGTAGAGGCGTTGCTTGATCCAGATCTGGATGTCAGGACAGCGGCGCTGAGGAACATCGTTGCCCACGGCTCTTATCAGACAGTAAATTCGCTGATAAACTTCATTGGAACTGAAGGTTTTATGAATAAGTCTCAGCAGGAGAAGAAGAGGTTTTTTATGGCTCTGGCGAAGCTCGCAGGACCTGCACTTGTGGGATTTTTAGAGGATGTGATTATAAATAAGAAATACCCTTCTATTCAGATTGAGAATGAGATGAAGATCAGCGCTATAGCCGCACTGGAGATGATCGGTGATCACAATGCATTGATGGTCCTGAGGAAGGCAAAGGGGGTTTGTAGACAACCTGTAACAGATTATATTGAGAATGCGATAAAGAGTATATTAAAATGACGGATACATTGAGTCAAATCAGGAAGAACAGATTCAATTTTGATAGACAGTCCATAATATACATCTATCGAATCTGTAAACTCCTGACGACACACGAACCCGACAACGAGATCTTTTCAAAGACTGTCCACAACCTGTTGTATTCTATATCAAAGATAATAGAACAGGAGGGTGTATTTTCCCTTGTATTCTTCAAAAACGATATTTATTTGAATAAAGCAAGGATAATGCAGAATATTACGAATTTTTCGGCGACCGATTATCTCACTAAGCTATTTTCTTCAAAGAAACTCGGGGGATTCGAACTCTATTCGCTCCCTGATTCAAGAGAGCTCCTGCTGTTTTTCTACAATCTTATTAAGTATTCAGCCTCAGACCAGTACGACCCTGTGAAGGCTTTTGATGACCTGCTCGAGTTGAACGGAATCAAGAATATTAAGGTATTGCCTGTACAGACTGTCGAGCAGATGTCAATAGATGATGTTCAGGTACTGAGAGACTATAAAAGGAGGTCATTGATCATCTATCAGAGTACCATAAGGTTTATCAAAGAGGCATTGAGCTCAAAGGATTTTCTCACAGGTATGGATATGAGAAATGCAAAGAGGCTGATAAATCAGATGGTCGACCTCTCCGGGCATAATGTGGAGAATTTTTCGTTCTGGGGGCTCTCTGCAATCAAGAATTTTGATGAATATACCTTTAATCACAGTGTAAATGTCTGTGTACTCGCAATTGCATTCGGTAATGCCCTGGGATTGAACAGGAAGAGGCTTGCGGAACTCGGGCTCGCTGCCCTATTCCACGATATAGGCAAATTGACCATTCCAAAGAAGATCTTGAACAAACCAGGACAGCTCACCAGTGAAGAATGGGATATAATGAAACAGCACCCGCTGTTTGCGATTAAACTCCTCTTCAATATGCACGGTTACAATGAGGCTGCATTAAAGAAGATAATTGTTGCCCTTCAACACCATATGAATTATGACCTTTCCGGTTACCCCCGTTTGATACTCGAAAAGAAACTCCATCTCTATAGCAGGATAGTGTCTATAGTAGATACCTTTGATGCAATGACCACCGATAGGGTCTATCAGAAGGCGTTGAAGCCTGATGACGCCTTGAGAAAGATTATGTCATTCTCGTCAAAGAGATATGACCCAATTCTGGTTAAGGCATTTGTATCCTCTATAGGGCTTTACCCTCCAGGTACAGTGGTTGAGCTTTCAGACAGGTCACTGGCTATAGTTTTGAAGTCAAACCCTCAGTTCGAGAATATAGAAAGGCCCATTATCAAGATAATAAGGTCCTCAAACTCTGCTCTGGAGGGGAGGATAATAAATCTTGCCGAGGTGGGTAAACCTGATATAGTAAAGAGCGTTGATCCCGTTGAGGTGGGTATAAATACTTCATATTATATGTTTAATGAGTAGGATTATTGAAAAACTTCTGGTTTCTGGACTTATATTTATATCTCTATGTTTTTGTAGTGAGAAGACTAAAATAATAAGTCCGTATCCCGAGAGTTTTGCCGGTATAGGGATAGAGATAGAGAAGGATGGTCCATATGCGAGGATAGTTAAGGTCCTGCCGAACTCCCCCGCTGATGAGGCAGGTATAAAACAGGATGATATAATTATAGCAATTAACAATGAGGATATATCCGGTCTAAATCTTGCAGATACAGTAGATAAGATAAGGGGTAAACCCGATTCGTCTGTAATATTGACAATAGAATCCGTAAAGGATAAAACTATAAATGTATTGTCTGTGAAGAGGAAGAGGAGTATCCTTACAGAAAAGGGATATGTCTTTGAAAAGTGATTTATTATTGATTGATTTAGAGAGGAATACTTATGAAGATTATCTCCACATTGATTGAAAATGATCCTGTTAGTATGAATCTATTAACATCATCAGTAATTTATAATGCCCTGAATGATAGGGATAAACCTTTATTTGTAGAGAAGGCTTATATAGCGGGATTTGAGGCCGGGGAGTTCTTGATCAGAGAGGACGAGACTGGGGATAAGTTCTTTATTATTAAATCGGGGGATATAGAGGTTTTTACAACCAATAATGGTAAAAGGGTATCTCTTGCAATCCTGTCTATCGGTGCCTGTATTGGTGAGGGTTCGCTCATTACAAAGTGTCGCAGGACGGCAGATGTCCAGTGCCTTACGGAGGTTGTTGCCCTTGTCTTCAATTTTTCGGACATTGAAGGGATAATAGAGAAGAATCCGAAGGTCAAAGAGATATTGAAGACACTCATTGAGAAGCGGGCTGAGTCAACCGCCGGGAAGATTCTCTCCTGTGTAGATTAAGGCGTATAAACTGATTACAATAAAACAATATCCTTATTATTCAGTGATCTAAGAGGGCGCTTTAAATTTTTTTCCTCGCTGCCTTCATTATGAGGTTTAAGATGTCATCTACATATATCTTCTGAGATGCGGCTTTGAAGTTGAGTATGATTCTGTGATTCAAAACACTTGAAAGGATCTCGTCTATATCCTCTATCTCGAGGGCAGTCTTCCCTTTCAATGCTGCATTGGTTCTTGAGGCAATGATGAGGTGTTGAATCGCCCTTGGACCTGCTCCCCACCTCACATATTCATTAACCTCGGCTATTGGATTCTCCGCTGATGGTCTACTGAGTCTTCCTATCTCCACAGTGTATTTGTAGAGGTGCTCTGCTATCAATACCTTATTTATAAGTCCCTGAAACTGGAATAGCTCATCCTTATTTATGACCGGTGTGATTGTTATGGACTTAGTTAAGGTGGTAGATTTTATGATTGAGAGCTCTTCTTCATATGCGGGGTAGTCAACTCTGATCATCATCAGGAATCTATCCAGCTGTGCCTCGGGGAGAGGATATGTCCCTTCCTGCTCTATTGGATTCTGAGTGGCGAATACAATAAATGGTCTCTCTAAGTTGTAGGTCTTTCCTGCAACAGTAACGGAGTACTCCTGCATACTCTGCAAAAGGGCAGATTGAGTCTTTGGCGGTGAGCGATTTATTTCGTCGGCGAGGAGTATATTGGTAAATACAGGTCCTTTTATAAAGACCATCTCTCTTGTCCCCGTATTCCTGTTTTCCTGCAGTACCTCAGTACCTATTATGTCTGATGGCATAAGGTCCGGGGTGAATTGTATTCTTGAGAAATTGAGGGAAATGGTTTTTGCAGCGGTGGATATGAGCATAGTCTTGGCGAGCCCCGGGACACCCATAAGAATGCTGTGGCCATCAGAAAACAGGGATATGAGGAGAAGGTCAATCATTCTTTCCTGTCCTATTATGACCTTGTGAATCTCTTTTTTGATTTTTGAAACTATCTCTTTTAGTTCAATTATCTTATTCAGATCCTGAATCTCTTCTTTCATAAATTACTCTTTTAGTTTAATTAATCTCTTTTTGCCTTCCTGATAGAACTCAATCTTGTCTTCCCTGGCCAGCCAGCCAATGGCCATAACAGATATGGTCTGGTCAGCCTTGATCTCGTTTACAATCTCTTTGATAGTTTTAGGGCCATCCTTTTTAAGAAGATTGTAGATATCGCCGGCAGTAAATCCAATCTCAACTTTCAGCATATCCCACCTCCTGTGTGAGGATATTTTATATCACCAAAATGGGGAATGTAAAGTATAAATGAACCTGTACCATTGTTGAGCATTCAAAAAAATTAATCTACAAGGGGTTTGACCATTTCTATGAAATCTTCGAAAGTCTTTGCAAACTCGGGTATTTCATTTGCTGCCTTCTTCAGGTTGTTCAGGGATTCATTCAATGCCTTCACGGCCAGAAAGGCTTTTTGTGGATCCGACTTGAACTGTTCTGGTGAAATGTTGATTAATTCCTGAGCCTCATTGATCAGGTCCTTTGTCCTTCCTTCAAGACTCATTACCAGGTCTTTGATTAGTATCATATTGTCAAGCCATTCTCTTATTGGTGATAGTTTATCTTTTACAATACCCCTTTTTTTGACTTTGAGTTCTTCTACCAGTTTTTTAATCTCCTGGGTATTAGAAAGGCTTAATTCCTTCCCGAGGTTTGAGATGAGAACTTTTTCGTGTTCTAACATACCTCTTGCCACAACAATGGTACCTCTGATCTCAGCTGTCTTTTTAAAGAATTCGTCAAACCTGTTTACATCGACTCTGGGGTAATAGATACCTGCCTTTGCGACAAAGTTCATATCGGGTCTGTTGTCGAGGGGGGCGAGCCTGTCAGATATATCTGCCATCTTGAGGGGTACCTGCCTGAGCTGACCTGCACAGGAGAACAAAATCAGGATACTAATCAAGATAAAAATTCTTTTCATAAATAGCCTCCTTACATACTAAAAAGCAGAATCCATTTACCAGTAAACAGATTAGATGTCAATTTATTTGCCCGGGATATGTTTTTTCGAAGGTGATTGTGATGGAGATAGAAAAAGAATCAAAATCTCTGGCGCTTAGTTTTTCGAAAAGATTTAGTCTATTAGTGGTATTTTCGCCAGATGAAATGGATATGTGATTAAGTGAGAAGTTGATAAGTAAAATTACCCTCTTATATAGGGGTGTCTGCTGAAATCGACGAGGTGTGTTAATCTCATTACTAATAGAGGGCTGGTAAATTAATGGATGGGTGATTGCTGAAAATCATCCATACTGAAACTCTTACATCATAACTATATGATCTTTTTCGATAACAATTGACACTTGTAAATGAGTCTTTGCGATTTTTTTTATTTTTTTCTTGATTAAAGGCACCGTTGAGTATATAAGCACAATCCATTGATTTTTTGGAACCTATTTTCGAAAGGAGTGTAGAATGAGAAAGGTTTTGTTGACGGCATTGTTAATGGGACTGATGGCTATCATTGCCTGTACCCCACAGGGAGGGAGTAAGGTTAAGAAGGTAGTCGATAAACCAGCCCTGATGGAATTATTTATTATGTCCCAGTGTCCATATGGTGTGCAGGTGGTAAATGCCATAGCCCCCGTTGTAGAGAAGCTTGGTCCCAATATGGAGTTGAAGATCAATTACATTGGGAATAAGACCCCAGACGGTAACTTCTCTTCTATGCACGGAGATAATGAGGTAAAAGGGGACATAATTCAACTCTGTGCGATGAAGTACTTCCCCAATAAATATCTCAACTTTATGGTCTGCCAGAATAAGAACTACAGAGAAGTAGCCACCAACTGGGAGACCTGTGCCAAGGAGACTGGTATTAATGCCTCAAAGCTCAAATCCTGTTTCGAGGGCAAAGAGGGTAAGGACCTCCTTGCTCAGTCTTTTGAGGAGGCAAATAAGAGAGGGGCGAGAGGTTCACCGACTATGTTTTTGAACGGGCAACCCTATAATGGTGGCAGGAAGACCAATGACTTTTTGAGGGCGATATGTGATACATATCAGGGTAAGAAGCCTGATGCCTGTCTGAATATCCCTGTGCCGCCAAAGGTTGATGCCATATTCTTCAGCGATAAGAGATGCCCGGATTGCAATATTGACAGACTTGAAGGTAGAGTAAAGAGCGATGTACAGGGGCTTGTAGTCAAGAAGGTAGACTATATGACTGATGAAGGTAAGGCACTTTACAATGAGATTAAGGGCCTTAATCCCGATATGAAGTACCTCCCTGTGATACTCTTTACCAAGTCCCTTGATGCGGATAAAGATGGTAAGGAGGCTCTGAGCAGGTGGCTAAGGCCCGTGGGTGATAAGTATTATGCCCTGATGCTGGGCGGATCCTTTGATCCAACGGCTGAGATATGCGATAATAAGATTGATGATGATGGGAATGGGAAGACAGATTGTGAAGACGACTTCTGTAAGGATAAGCTTGTATGTCGCCCCGAGATACCAAAGACACTTGATGTCTTTGTAATGTCCCAGTGTCCATATGGTGCAAAGGCACTTGTGGCTATGAAGGAGGTTCTGGACAATTTCAAAAACGACATAAAATTCAATATTCACTATATAGGTGACGACAACAATGGCAATCTTACATCGATGCATGGACAGGCCGAGGTAGATGAGGATATAAGGGAACTTTGTGCAATCAAACATTATAATAAGAATTATAAGTATATGGATTATATCGTTTGCAGGAGTAAAGATCCAAGGAATAATGACTGGAAGGCCTGTGCTGTAAATGGGATTGATCCAAATGTAATACAGAAGTGCTTTGATAAAGAGGGGAAAGAACTCCTCAAGAAGAGCTTTGAAGAGTCCAAAAAGGCAAATATGACTGCCAGCCCGACATTTCTTGCAAACAACAAGTACCAGTTTGGCGGGATTGATGCAGAGACAATAAAGAATAACTACTGCAAGTATAATCCAAACCAGCCTGGTTGCGAGAATAAACTCTCTCAGGATCAGAAGGTACAGGGCTCCTGCGGCGGTAAATAATATATTTTAGGGAATTCTGATATGTTGATATAGGAGGCGGCTTAAAATGCCGCCTCTTTTTTTTTTATCATTTTTTTGAACCAATTATTCCAATGCCGAGATAGAATAAGAATCAAAAGTCAATGGATTAGTTCAAAACCCAATGAATTCGAACTTTTGCCTTATGACACAAAATATCTCTGATCTACGATTTTTATGGTGAATAGGTGTCAGGTACAAATTGCCCCTAAATATAAAAAAAGGGCAGATTCTCATCTGCCCTTGAGTTGCTTTGTCAATAGTATTTTTTGTGCTATTTAAGTCTCTTTTCTGCCTCTGACCAATTGATATTGTTGAAGAATGCCTCAATGTAATCAGCCCTCTTGAGTCCATAGTCTAACATAAATGCGTGTTCAAAGACATCCATAATCAATATGAGATTTGCACCTGCTGGATGGGATACATCGTGCTCGTTGATCCAGAAATTTATGAGCTTATTATTGACGGGGTCCTGATATAAAGCGACCCAGCCAATACCTCTCATAGCACCCGTAGCCTTAAACTCCTGAACCCAGTTTTCATATGAGCCAAAGTCCTCTACGATCTTTTTGTACAGCCTACTATTCTGATCGAGCTTACCGTCTCCGCCGAGATTCTCGAAGTAGAACTCGTGGAGTCTCATACCATTAAACTCCCATCCGAGTCTTCTCTTGAGTTCTGCAAATTCGGGTGTAGAGAAGAGTTTGTCCTTCGAATGTTTCTCGATTGCCTCCAATACTTTGTTGGTGTTGGTTACATAACCCTGATAGAGTGTAAAGTGGTTTTTCAATAATGCCTCTGAAAAACCCTTCATACCAATGAGTTTCGAATAATCCTTTGCTACATAAGCCATAATAATACCTCCTTTTGAATTAATTAATGGTTTTTAGGGTAGAGATAGCCTTTTCGTAATTTGGGTGATGTGTTATGTCTGGGACTATCTCCGAATAGACTAACCTGTCATTTTTATCGATTATGAATACAGACCTTGCAAGGAGTCTGTTCTCCTTTATAAGTACTCCAAATTTGGTACCAAAATCTACATCCCTGTAGTCTGAATATGTCTTTACTTTGTCAATCCCGTTTGCATTGCAGAATCTTGCAATGGCAAAAGGTAAATCAACGCTAATATTCAGTACAATGATGTCATTCTTGAGCTCGGATGCCTCTTTATTGAATCTCCTCAGTTGCAGATCACAGACAGGTGTGTCGAGTGATGGTGTAACACTTATCAATATAGTCTTCCCTGAGAATTGTCGTGAATCTACCTCTTTGAGGTCCTTGTCGAGTACTTTGAAATATGGTATCTTTTCACCCACTCTTATCTCATTGCCTATCAGTGTCAAAGGATTGCCATTGACTGCTACTATTCCTTTTCTTTCCATAATTACCTCCTGATTAAGATTAACGAATCATTCCATTCGTATCTATATATTGGATGTATGTCAAAACAAAAAGGTTTCAACATTTCTCAATGAATCCCGTAAAGATTGTAATGAATATTTTTACGGATTATCTCAGACTCCGTATGTAATTGTATATTATTTTGCACAGAGTATCCAATTGCTATGCCGGATAACACCATAATATTTTCCGGAATATGTAATATGTTTTTGATGAAATTCTCGGGTTTACCATAAGAACCCTCTTCTCCCCGGAATTGTACAAAACAAGACGAGAGTCCTATATCTTCTGCTGCAAGCATAATATTGGTTGCTGCCATAGATGTCTCTTCGATAGGATAACTCCCAGAAGAAGTGTCATATCCCAGAATAAATGCCCTTTTCGCTGCCTTTAGTACAGAGCTGTAACTGGTAGTCTCAGCCATCTTTGTTAATGTCTCTTTGTCATCTATGATGAAGATATGCAGGGCTTTATTCCCCATAAAAGAAGGTGCCCAGAAGGCAGCCTTTATTAGATACTCTATCTTAACCGGGTCTATGTCTTTTTCGCTAAATGACCTGACTGAGCGTCTGTTCTTCAATACTTTTTCAAATTCCATAAGAACCTCCAATCTATTGTTAGGATGCCTATAATTTAGCTTTGTTTCACTATATTTGACAAATCTATAAAATTGTTTTAGTTAAGTTCTGTCAGATATTATCGATATTCCTTCAACGAGGAGGATATATGAAGGAGCCTGTGATAGGTATTGACCTTGGGACATCTTATAGCTGTGTTGCTACCGTCATCGATGGGATGCCGACCGTTATACCAAATGAATGGGGTGAGAGGATCCACGCCTCTGTGGTATCCTTTCTGGAAAATGATAGAATAATCGTAGGTAATGAGGCAAAGAAGAGGATTATTGTCAATCCAGAGAACACTGTATATTCCGCCAAGAGGCTCATCGGGAGATATTTCTTCTCCGAAGAGGTCAAGAAGGCAAGGGCGATGTGTTCCTATCAGATCGTAGAGGGTCCAAACTCCTCTGTTAGAATACTCATAAATGGCAGGCAGTACTCAATTCCTGAAATATCTGCTCTTGTCTTGAGGGAGATGAAGACTATTGCAGAGAATTATCTTAATACCAAGGTCTCCAAGGCTGTCATTACCGTCCCTGCCTTCTTCAACGACAATCAGAGACAGGCGACGAAGGATGCGGGCAAGATTGCCGGTCTCGATGTCCTGAGAATAATCAATGAACCCACTGCCGCTGCACTCGCATACGGTTTTGGCAAGGGTATATCCCAAAAGGTGGCTGTATATGACCTTGGTGGTGGAACATTCGATGTCTCGATACTCGATATAGGAAATGATATGTTCGAGGTCTTGTCCACCGCAGGGGATACCTACCTCGGTGGTGATGATATGGATATCAAGATAATGGAGTACCTGGTAGATCTCATAAAGAGGCAGATGGGTTTCGATGTAATGCAGGATAAACATATTCTACAGAGACTGAGAGATTATTCCGAAAAGGCCAAAATAGGTTTTAG
>Ga0078972_1001510_pt2 | contig 56708 bp, 51 predicted proteins | sample YelNatPaOPGAMG01_FD_67568 | JGI IMG/M metagenome (GOLD analysis project Ga0078972, IMG submission 67568) | Hot spring thermophilic microbial communities from Obsidian Pool, Yellowstone National Park, USA - OP-RAMG-01 (SPADES assembly) (version 2) | ecosystem: Environmental > Aquatic > Thermal...
GAGAGGAGAGAGGTCTTTTCTCTGCATCTCTCAATGGCTTGGGGTGGAGGCGGCAACCGGATTCGAACCGGTGAATAACGGTTTTGCAGACCGCTGCCTTACCACTTGGCTATGCCGCCTTGGAGGACACCTCTCTCTGGCTCCGGAGAAAGCCAGGATTGGGACGTATCTCGGGTGGAGCGGGAAACGGGATTTGAACCCGCGACTTCAACCTTGGCAAGGTTGCACTCTACCACTGAGTTATTCCCGCTTCCGGATCTAAATCATAAGACTCGACAGGCCACCTTGTCAATCTCTCGTAAGCCCCTCTTTCGCCCCCCGGTGAGAAAGCTCGTTGGGGCCGTGGGGTAGAGGCCTCAGGGTCTTCCCCAATGAATCGTGCGCTCAAAGCTCCACAACATGGCCCGAGGGCCAGAGGGGCGAGCTATGGGCTTTAGGAGAATTTTGAAGTGGCCTTATGTGGGGAAGACTCCCTCTTTGCGAACACATCTTGAAGTTCAGTGGATCTCACAGGATTAGCATCCGGCCTTGGGGCCAGTCACTACCTGCTCGCGAGGATCGATCCCTTTCTTCTGAAGAGATCGTAGTAGTAAAGGACCTTGCTCACGTACTCCCTTGTCTCGGGATAGGGGGGGATCCCCCCGTGTTGAATAACGGCTTCCTTTCCCGCATTGTAAGCTGCCAAGGCCAGGGGGAGATCTCCATCGAAAAAGTCCAGGAGCATTCTCAAGTATCTCACTCCGCCATCGACATTTTCCACTGGATCGAAGCAATCCCTCACCCCGAGGTCCCGGGCTGTCCCGGGCATCAATTGCATGAGGCCCCTCGCCCCTTTGGAAGAGATGGCAGTGGGGTTGAAGTCCGACTCTACCTTGATCACTGCTCTCACCAGACTGTGGTCCAGGCCGTGCCTCCTTGCCGTGTGGCTGATCAACGGATCCGAAGGATCCATCTTGGGCCTCGAGGGTGGAGAGGATGGCTCCGAGGATGGCTGCCTGAGGGTTTTGCCCTCTTTCATGTAAAGGCGATACGCCGGATGATTGGGCACATTCGTGAAGTGGATGACTCCCCTCGAGTCCACGTATTTGTAAATATCAGCACTGGCTTCCGCGACCCAGAGGGCCACCACGGACAAAACTGCCAGGATCTTGACCATAGCTCCTCACCCAGTTCCCCTGGGAGTCCGCCTTCGGTCGAAAGGGAATGTTACTTCGAAAGTAGTCCCTTTTGCAACTTCGCTTTGCACCTGTATGTGTCCTCCGTGCTCCTGCACTATGATGCTCGCCTTTGCCAGCCCAACACCAGCCCCCTTGGTCTTGGTGGTGAAAAAAGGGCTGTATATGTGGGGGAGAAATTTCTCCGGGATTCCGACCCCAGTGTCCTCCACTACGACCTTGGCACAGTCTGCCATGGCTTTCACTGCCAGTTTCAAGAGGCCTCCTTTGGGCATTGCCTCCACGGCATTTTCCACAAGATGCCTGAAGAGCTCCACGAGATGAACCCTGTCGCCATAGATCCAAGGCCCCCTTTGAGGGTAATGAGTCTCGAGGCGAATCTCCTTCGGGATGGGAACCAGAGCCAAGGCTTCCCTCACGACCTCCTGGAGGTCCAGCTTGGCGAAGGAAAGCTTGTGGGTCTTGGCAAACTCCAAGTACCCTTCCACTTCCCTCAACATGGACTCCATTCTCTGGACGTCTTCCATGATCACCTGGAGGGTGGCCCTTCCCGGATGGTCGGGCTCGAGCATCTTCTCGAGGCGTCTGGCATATCCTCCTATGCTCACTATGGGATTTCTTATCTCGTGGGAAAGCCCCTCGACCACCTTCTCCAAATAACTGAGCTTCTGGGATTCCAGCATCTGCTCCTGGAGTTTCCGCTGCTCAGTGAGATCCCTCACGGAGAGGACCATTCGAAAATCCCCTCCCTCCCCCTCCAGCACACACCCCCTCACGGCCCCGAGAAACCTCTCGCCACTCGTCTTCTGGAAGAGGATGTCAGCCTCGTATTTTCCCCTCGCCATGAGCTCCTGGATTATTCCTCTAGCGCATTCCTCCCCTTGGGGAACGAGGTGGGAAATGGTGAGATTCTCCCTTTCAGCCTGGCCCAAGTGCCAAAGCTCCCCTGCAGCCCTGTTGGAAAACAGAATCCTTCCATCATGGGCTACGACCAAGAAGGCCTCGCACACGGAATCGACGACTTTGATCCAGTCCAGCTCTACGGATCCATGGCCATCAGCCACTGGGCCTTTCCCCCAAAGGGCCATCAGCTCGAAGGAACCTTGGCCCAATCATCGAGAAACTTCTTCAGTCCAATGTCCGTCAAGGGATGTTGGGCGAGCTGCCTCAGCACCTGAAAAGGAACCGTGACCACATCCGCACCCATGAGGGCTGCCCTCAGGACATGGGTGGGATTTCTCACGCTGGCCACTATGACCCTGGTTTCCATCTCGTACTGGTCGTATATTTGGAGGACCTGCTCCACGAGAGCCATGCCATCCTGGGAGATATCGTCGAGCCTCCCAACAAACGGACTCGCGTAAGTGGCCCCTGCCTTGGCTGCCAAGAGCGCCTGTATGGGCGAGAAGATCAAGGTGCAGTTGGTCTGAATCCCTTCCTGAGAGAGGGCCTTGAGGGCCTTGAGGCCATCTGGTGTTATGGGAATTTTGACAACTATGTTCTCCGATATTCTCACGAGTTCCTTGGCCTCTTTCACCATTCCCCTGGTCTCAGTGGAGACCACCTCCACGCTCACAGGCCCGTCTACCTCGCCACATATCTCCTCTATGACTGTTCTGAAGGGCTTTCCCGTCTTCGCTATGAGGGACGGGTTCGTCGTGACCCCATCCAGGATACCCATGGCCTTGGCCTCTCGAATCTCCTCGATGTGAGCCGTGTCGATGAAGAAATCCATTTCGAAGCTCTCCTTTCCACTACTGGTTTTCCGAATCCCTTGAGGTGCTCGCAGACAAAAACCGCTCCTTGCACTCCTCGCTACAGAAGTAGAGGACCTCCTTGCCGTCTCGCAATAGAAGGGCTTGGCTTTTGGGCAGATAAGTCTTGCACCAGGGGTCCTGGACTAGGACCTCCTCCCCCTTGCCACCTGCCGAGGGGCGTGGCCGAGCACTGGAATCTCGCCTTCTCTTGCCCCATATGAGCCTGTAGAGGATGTAAGCCGCGACACCCAAGAGAATCAATCTCCAAAGCATGGTGTCGCCTCCCACGGAGCCACCTTGAAGACCTTCTTGGAGTGATCCACTCTTTGGAGAAGATCCGCTATGGTCACACCCATGACTGGATGAGTGAGATTGGGGGCTATCTCGGCCAGGGGCTCCAAGACGAACCTCCTCTCGTGCATCCTGGGATGGGGGACTTCCAGGAACTCGCCCTTCACGACCATAGCCCCGAAGATGAGAATGTCCAAATCAATTACCCTGGGCCCCCATGGTTCCTTCCTCACCCTGCCCATTCCCCTCTCAATCTCGAGAAGCTTTGATAGGAGCTCCATTGGGGGGATGGCACTCCTTATCCAGAGCACCGCATTCAAGAACCACGGTTGTCCTTCCATTCCCACGGGCTCTGTCTCGTAAAGGGAGGAAGCCTTGACAAACTCCACCTCCGGGATCTTCAGGACGCTGCATGCTGCCAGGGTGAGATTCTTGAGGCGATCCCCGATATTGGAGCCGAGGCCGATAAAAACATCCTCCAAGGCAGCGCTCCTGAGCCGTGGAATCCTGGGGTTCAAAACCTCAACCTTCGGATTCTCTCCACAGCCTCCCTGATTCTTTCTACGGGAGCACAGAGTGTCATCCTAATGAAACCCTCTCCGAATCTCCCGAATCCGTTTCCTGGTGTGGTGACAATGCCCGCCTGAGCCAGGAGGTAGCTTGCAAACTCCTGGGACTTGTACCCCTGAGGAACCTTGACCCAGACATAGAAAGTCGCTCTGGGCCAAGCTACTTCCAACCCCACCTCCCTCAGTCCACTCACCAAGACCTCCCTCCTCTCCCCATAGATCCTATTGTTCGCCTCGACCCAGGATTCGGGGCCATCGAGAGCAGCAATCCCTGCCCTCTGAACAGCCTGAAAGATTCCCGAGTCAACATTGGTCTTTATGAGTCCGAGGCCCGACACCAGCTCGCTGTTTCCCACAGCGAACCCGATCCTCCACCCAGTCATGTTGAAGGTCTTGGAAAGGGAGTGGAACTCTATTGCCACATCCTTTGCCCCCTCCACTTGAAGAATGCTCGGGGCCTTGTACCCGTCGTAGGAGACTTCCGTGTAAGCTGCATCGTGGCACAGGATGATCTCGTTTTTCCTGGCCCAGTCCACCGCTTCCTCGAAGAACTCCATCGTCGCAGTTGCACCCGTTGGGTTGTTGGGATAGTTGAGAAAGGCCATCTTGGCCTTCTTGGCCACCTCATCAGGGATCTCACCGAGATCAGGGAGGAAGTCCCTTTCAGGCCTGAGGGGTAGCCAGTAGGGGATTCCCCCTGCGAAGACGGTCCCAGCCTGGTACACGGGATAGCCTGGATCTGGAACGATGACGAGATCCCCTGGGTCCACGAAGGCGAGGGGGATATGCGCTATGCCTTCCTTGGATCCTATGAGGGATACAACTTCCTTCTCAGGATCCAGGGTAACTGCGAAACGCTTGGCATACCAGCGGGCAACTGCTATCTTGAAGTCCACCATTCCAGAGTAGGAGGGATACCTGTGGTTTGCAGGATCCTCTGCCGCCTCCTTCAAGGCATCCACTACATGCTTGGGGGTAGGCAGATCCGGATCTCCCACACCCAGATCTATGAGGTCGGCCCCTTTCCTCTGTAGCTCTCCTTTGAGTCTGTCTATCTCAGCGAAAAGATAGGGCGGAAGATTTTTGAGCCGCATGGACATCCTTTCCTTCCACATGAACTTCCTCCTCAACTCCTCTGGCCCGAATCCCCTCTCGAGACCAGTTGCCCCATTCTCGCACGGAGAGGCCCTTTGGCCCCGGAGAAAGGAATGCGTTGTCATTCTACGGGGTTCTCCAAAACTCCTATTCCCTCTATTCGCACCTGGAATCTATCCCCTCTTTTCATGGGGCCTATTCCCGATGGGGTTCCTGTGGCTATGACATCTCCTGGAAGGAGGGTCATGATGTGGGATACGAATGAAATGAGCTTGGGCACGTGGAAAACGAGGTTGCTGGTCCTCGAGCTTTGCCTCACTTCTCCATTTAGAAGCCCCTCTATCTTCAGGTCCCAGGGCTCGAGTCCCTCGACTATCCACGGCCCCAGAGGACAGAATGTGTCGAAGCTCTTGGAGCGCGTCCACTGGCCATCCTTTGCCTGAAGATCCCTCGCGGTTACATCATTGAGGCAGGTGTAACCCCAAACATAATTCAAGGCCTCGGCTTCGTCTACCTTGTATGCCCTTTTTCCAATGACGACTGCCAGCTCCGCTTCATAATCCACCCTCTCGGAGGAATCGGGTAGCTTTATGGCCTCCTTGGGGCCTATCACCGATGTGGAGGGTTTTATGAAAAGGACTGGCTCCTCTGGGACAGGATGGCCTGTCTCCTGGGCATGATCCCTGTAATTCAGGCCCACGGCCACAACCTTTGTTGGCTCGCAAGGGGCAAGGAGCTTCACCCTCGAGGTTGGGATGGTCTCATGGAGCTCTTCCCAAAGCCCGTCCCCTTTGGGCCTCACCACTTTCACTCCCTCCTCTTCCCACAGACCAAAGAGAATTTTCCCGTCTGTCTCGAATCTCACGAATCTTCTCATTTCCTCATCTCCCTCAACCCCAGTACATCTCGCATATCGTAAAGGCCGGGAGGCTTGTCCACGACCCACAGGGCAGCCCTGACCGCCCCCATTGCGAAGTTGTCCCGGCTGTGGGCCCTATGAACGATCTCTATCCTCTCTCCGACCCCAGCGAACAGGACCGTATGCTCCCCCACTATATCCCCTGCCCTCAGGCTCTGGATCCCGATCTCCCCCATCTTCCTCGGACCCACTTGCCCCCTCCGGGCGAATACCGCGACCTCTTCTAGCCTCTTACCAGTGGATGATGCCAGGACCTCTGCCATCTTGAGGGCTGTCCCGCTAGGAGCATCCACCTTGTGCTTGTGGTGAACCTCCAGCACCTCCATGTCATAGTCCTCTCCCAGGACTTTCGATGCCACTTCCAGAAGGACAAGGACCACGTTCACCCCAACGCTCATATTGGGGGAGAGCACACACCTCGTCGAGGGCGCCCTCTCCTGGATTTCCATGATCTGCTCTCTATTGAACCCGGTTGTTCCTATCACAATGGCCTTCTTGAGCTCCACGGCTTTTCTCAAGTGGGTCAGGGAAGCCTCGGGATTGGTGAAGTCTATGAGGACATCGCTCTTCTCCATGACCCCTTGGAGATCCGCCGATACCTTCACTCCCACCTCTCCCCTTCCCAGAACCAATCCCACATCCTTGCCCATGGCCCCATGCCCGGGTATCTCCAGGGCTCCGGCGAGGACCAGATAGGGGTTATCCAGGACCGCACTGACTATCCTCTGGCCCATCCTCCCCATTGCACCTGCCACTGAGGCCTTCACTTTTTTGTGTTCCATACATTCCTCCCAGGGCTCATTCCAGGAGCGCCTCCTCCCAGGCAATTCCCTCGTATATTATCCGGGCGTCACCTTCGAGGGTGACGTTCTCGTACCTCCCTTCACCGAGAAATTGGAAGTCTATCTTTAGCTCCCCACCCCTTGTCTTCACTGTCACCGGAGGTCTGACCATGGACCTCATGTGGCCTGCTATGGCTGATGCGACAGCTCCTGTCCCGCAAGCCAGGGTCTCTCCCTCAACCCCCCTTTCGTATGTGCGCATGGCCAAGGCTTGGCTCCCAACCATTTGCACGAAGTCCACATTGGTCCCCTTTGGATAGAAGGCCTCGTGATACCTTATCTTTCTTCCCAGGTCCTCTACCTTGATTTCCTCCAAATCCTCAACGAAGACCACAGCATGGGGGACACCAGTGTTGAGAAACGCCATCTCAACTGCCCCTTCCTCCAGGATCACGGTTATCTCGGGCCTCATCTCCTTGGGATCGGTCATCCAAATCTTGGCTCCCCTGGGGGTCAGCTGTGCCTCCACTACCCCTGAGATGGTCTCGAATCTCATCCTCTCCTTGGCCACCAACCCCTTGACCACGGCGAATCTAGCCGCACACCTTGCAGCATTGCCGCACATCTCAGCTTCTGAACCATCGGAGTTGAAGAACCTCCAGGCGAAATCATTGTCAGGATCCTCTGGCGGCAGGAGAAGGACAAAGCCATCCGCTCCCACAGAAAGCCTCCTCCGGCAGAGAAGCCTCGCCATCTTGGGAAGATCCCAGGAGTTCCAGGGGACGTCCCTGTGGTCCAAGAAGATGAAGTCATTGCCGCAACCGCTCATCTTGGTGAATTTGAACCCTGCTTCCATAGCTGCCCTTCCCTCAAAGTAGCCAATCCGGGATGACTTCCGGAGCAATTAGGTCCTCGTAAGTCTCTCGCTTCCGGATCACCCAGAAATCCGATCCCTTGACTAGAACCTCCGCGGCCCTGGGCCTGGAATTGTAGTTGGATGACATGCTGAATCCGTATGCGCCAGCACTCATCACAGCCAAAAGGTCACCCCTCTTGAAGGGTGGCATCCTCCTGTCCCTTGCCAAAAAATCAGTGGACTCGCATATGGGACCCACAAGATCAGCCGTTATCTCTTCCTGGAACATCAGGGTCTCGTCCACTGGATTTATCCTGTGATAGGAACCGTAGAGGCTCGGCCTCGCTAGATCATTCATTCCAGCATCGACGATCACGAAGTTCTTGGTCGCCCCTCTCTTGGTGTAGAGGACCCGAGTGAGAAGAATCCCCGCATTTCCCACAAGCACCCTTCCTGGCTCGAGGACTAAGGTGCAGCCTAGATCCTTGGTCAATTCCTTCACCCCTTGGGCATATTGGATGGGATGAGGAGGGGTTTCCTCATGATATGTTATGCCGAGACCACCACCCAGATCCAGGTAACGGATATCCATGCCCTGGGAGCGAAGCGCGAGGACCAGTTCCCTGAGTCTCTCCAAGGCATCCAAAAACGGCTCCAGTCTCGTGATTTGCGAGCCAATGTGACAGTCAACGCCCACTACCTCGACATGATCCATGGTGAAGGCCCTTCTATAGTCCTCGAGGGCCTTCTCCATCTCGATGCCAAATTTGTTCTTCTTGAGCCCTGTGGATATGTAGGGATGGGTCTGGGGATCCACATCTGGGTTGACCCTTATGGCCACTGGAGCCCTGAGGCCAAATCTTGCTGCCCTCCGGGCGAGCACCTCCAGTTCCTGGGAGGACTCTATGTTGAACATGAGGATGCCCGCCTCGAGGGCCTGATCCATCTCTTCCTCCGTCTTCCCGACCCCCGAATAGACTATCCTTTTGCCAGGGATCCCGGCCTTGAGGGCACGGAACAGCTCCCCTCCTGATACTATGTCCACACCTCCTCCCATGCTTCCGAAAATCCTCAATATGGCTAGGTTGGAGTTGGATTTGGCGGAGAAACAAACCAGATGTGGCACGTCCTCGAAGGCTCCGTCGAAGGCTTTGAAATGCCTCACAAGGGTCTCATTGCTGTAGACGTAGGTGGGAGTCCCGACCTCTTGGGCAATCCTGGAGAGGGGGACATCCTCGCAATGGAGCTCGCCGTCTCTGTAATGGAAATGGTGCATGCTCCCAAAGATCTCCTTCAGGGGGATCTACCCGCTTCCCGTCCTGGGGCTTGTGGGGCGGTAGCTGGCATGTGAACCCTTATTGCCTCTGACCTCTTTCCTTCGAGGGGGGGCTCGCTATCATCCACCGTGGCGACGCTGTACCAGTAGGTCTTTCCCCTGAGAGGGGTGAGATCGTCGAAAAACGGAACACTGACGATCTCCGAGTTGATTCTTCTCCAGGGCCCCTCGGCAGAATCAGCCCTGTAGACATTGTATCCCAGGACCCCTCTGCCAGGTCCTCCCTCCCACACTAGCCTCACGCCACTGGATGTGGGGAAGCCCACCAGACCTCGAGGTGGCTCAGGAGGCTCCAACCTTTGGGGCCTTGCATGGACCACTTGGGAAAAAGGCCCCGGGACCAGCTTTTCTCCCACCTTCCTGAGTGCCCTTACCTTGTAAGAGTAATCCACTCCGTTTTGCACCGCGCTATCGGTGTATTGGGGCTCTTCAATGGGTGAGGAAGTGAGGGGAGCGACCCCAAACTCTCCCCCCTCTCTAGCCCTGAATACCTGGTAGACAACGGATCCCTTCTCGAGGGACTCCGCATCTGCCCTCTGGGTCACAGGCTCCCACCTGAGGCTCACCTTTTGATCCCCAGCCACTGCCTCGATGGACCGAGGGGCAGCAGGGGGCACGTCCCAGAATATGCCCACGGCCGCTGATGGTCTGCTCTTTGTCCCCTTGGCATTTACGGCAATGACCCTGTACCTGTAGGTGCCCGGGCTCTCCAGCCTGTCGACCAAGCTCATCCGGCCCGATGGCAATACCTCCCCTGAGGGATACTCGTAGCGAATCTGAGCCACAGTGGTGTAGGCCGTAGGACACGTTGGACATTCCTCATCTTTTATGGAGGCCCTCTGAACCTCTATTGTCTCCAGGTCCGTGAGGCCCGAGCCATCTCTGTTTCTCGTGGGCAGGGTGAAGCTCAACCTCACCCCCTGTGCCTCCACCTGGGCCCTGAGGAGTGTGGGGGCCTCGGGAACGAGAACCTGGGGAGGCCTCGGCTTGGCTTTGAGCCCACATCCCCCAACTAGAGGGACGAGAAAGAGGATCGCTATAGATTTCATCCCGAATTTCTTCATGCCTCTGCCCCCTTGAGCGCAGCCCTGAGCTCCTCGAGTTCCCTTCTCGCCTCTTCCAAGGCCTCCATCACACGGGAGGTGGCGGTCCCCCCTCTCGTCGCCCTCCTCTCTATGGATGCCCTGGGATCCAGCACGAGATACACGTCCTCATCGAATGCCTCGTCGTAGCTTTTGAGCTCTTCCAAGCCCAGGCTGCGAAGAGGGACTCCTCTCTCCACACAAGACCTCACTATCTCAGCCACTACCCCATGAGCCTTCCTGAAGGGCCTTCCTTTTTCCACCAAGTAATCGGCCAAGTCCGTAGCGGTGAGATAACCCTCCTCGGTAGCCATGGCCATCCGCGTGGAGTTCACCTCCATGGTCCTTATCATCTGGGTCACGACCCTGAGGCAGTCCTTGACCGTGTCCACTGTCTCGAACATGGGCCTCTTGTCTTCCTGCATGTCCTTGTTGTAAGCGAGGGGAAGCCCCTTCATGACCATGAGCATGGATACCAGATTCCCCACCATGAGGCCAGCCTTGGCCCTTATGAGCTCGGCATAATCGGGGTTTCTCTTCTGGGGCATTATGCTGCTTCCTGTACAGAAGAGATCCGCTAGCTTAATGAATCCGAACTCCTGAGAGCTCCAAAGCACTATCTCCTCGCACAACCGGCTCATGTGTATGCCCAGGATGCTGCAGGCTGAGAGAAACTCCAGTAGGAAATCCCTGTCGCTCACAGCGTCCATGCTGTTTCTGCACACTCTCTTGAACCCAAGTTCCTTGGCCACAAACTCCCTGTCAATGGGAAAATCCACCCCAGCCAGGGCACCTGAGCCCAGAGGAAGCTCGGATAGGCCCTCCATGCACCCTTCCATTCTCCGGAGATCCCTGCGGAACATCTCGTAATACGCCATGAGGTGATGGGAAAAAAGCACCGGCTGAGCTCTCTGGAGATGGGTGTAACCAGGCATAATGGCTCTCAGGGAGGCTTGGGCCTTGTCCACCAGAGTCTCCATCAACTCGAGAAGCTGCGCCTCTATGAGCCGGATCTCCTCTCTCAGATAAAGCCTCTCGTCGAGGGCAACCTGGTCGTTTCTGCTCCTCGCAGTGTGGAGCTTGCCGCCCACATCCCCTATCTTTTCCATCAGGCGGCGCTCTATGTTCATGTGGATATCTTCCAGCTCCATGGAAAAGGGAAATTCCCCTGACTCTATCTCTCGGAGTATCTCATCCAAGCCTTTGAGGATCAGCTCCTCTTCTTCCCTGGAGATTATTCCCTGCTTTGCCAGCATCCTGCAATGGACCTGGCTTCCCAGGATATCTTGCTTGTAAAGCCTCCTGTCCCATGGGAGGGAAGCACCGAAGCTCTTGAGAAAATCAGGAAACAAAAGGTCTTTCATGACTCCTCGGAAACCCAACTATTTCTCTCGGACCTCTGAAGTGGCCCTCCTTAGGCCCCCCGAGGTCACTCTTTATGCCCCACCTCGGACCATCTTCCTCACCTTGAGCCTCAGGCCCTGGAGCCTTATGAAACCAGTTGCATCCTGTTGGTTGTAAACCTCGTCCTTCTCGAATGTTGCAAGATCCGGGATGTAGAGGGAATTGGGAGACTTTCTTCCCACCACAATGCAATTCCCCTTGTAGAGCTTGAGCCTCACGGTGCCAGTTACCCCCTTTTGGGCCTCGTCCATGGTCTTCTGGAGGAGCTCCCTTTCCGGAGAGAACCAGAAACCGTAGTATATGAGCTCCGAATAACGGGCCACCAGGGAATCCCTGAGGTGCATCACATCCCTGTCCATTGTTATGGATTCCATTGCCCTGCGAGCTATGTGCAGGATCGTTCCGCCCGGGGTCTCGTAAACTCCCCTGGACTTCATGCCCACGAACCTGTTTTCCACTATATCCACCCTTCCGATACCGTTTCGGCCGCCCAGGTCGTTCAAGTGCTGCAAGAGTTGCGCAGGGGACATCCTCACATTGTCCACAGCAACCGGCGTCCCGTCCTCGAACTCGATCTCCACGTAAGTGGGCTTGTCCGGGGCCCTCTCGGGCGACACGGTCAGTCGAAACATGGACTCATCGGGCTCCAGCCACGGATCTTCCAGGATCCCACCTTCGAAGCTCAAGTGCATGAGGTTTCTGTCGCAGCTGTAAGGCTTCTCGGGGGTTGCCTCCACTGGTATCCCATGGGCCCTCGCATAGGAGAGCATCTCGCTTCTGGACTTGAAACCCCATCGTGGATCTCTCCATGGTGCTATTATCCTTAGAGATGGATCCAGGGCCATGTAGGTGAGCTCGAACCTCACCTGATCGTTCCCCTTGCCCGTTGCCCCATGGGCAACCGCATCGGCCCCTTCCTCGTGGGCCACACTCACTTGATGTTTCGCTATGAGTGGTCTGGCTATGGATGTGCCCAGGAGATATCCCCCCTCGTATATGGCGCATCCTCTCAAGGCTGCAAAGACATAATCCCTCACGAACTCTTCTTTGAGGTCCCTCACGACGAATTTGCTCGCGCCGGTAGCCATGGCCTTGGCCTCGAGGCCCTCTAGCTCCTCACCTTGTCCTATGTCAGCTGTGAAGGCTATGACCTCGCATCCATAGGTCTCTATGAGCCACCTCAGGATGACCGATGTATCCAGGCCACCGGAGTATGCCAGAACGACCTTCTTCACTCTCTCCATAGGTAATCCTCCTGAACCTCGTCCCCCTCAAGCCTCTTGTCTCTCCTGCCTCGTGCCAGATGGGGCCAGTCCGTGGCTTCCCAAAAGGAGTTCCAGGATGGCCTTCTGCACATGGAGCCTGTTTTCAGCCTGATCCAGTACGATGGAGTTGGGACCATCTATGACCGAGTCCGTTATCTCCAATCCCCTGTGGGCAGGAAGGCAATGCATCACTGCGACTTGCGGACCAGCCATCTTTACCAGGGAGTCGTTCACTTGATAGGGGGCGAATACCCTTTTCCTCTCCTCTTCCTCAGCCTCTTGCCCCATACTCACCCAGACGTCCGTGTATATCACATGAGCTCCCACCACTGCCTCCCTCGGATCCCTCACGATCCGGATGTGCGGGGGGAGTTCCGCGATGAGCCCAGCGTGAGGGTCATAACCCTCGGGGCAAGCCAGGACGAGCTCGAATCCCATGAGTTTCGCAGCTTCTATCCAGGAATTGGCCACGTTATTCCCGTCTCCCACATAGGCGACCTTTGTCCTCCTCACATCTCCCCAGCGTTCCTGGACCGTCAGGATGTCTCCCAGGATCTGACACGGGTGGAAGCGGTCCGTGAGGCCGTTTATCACCGGGACCTTGGAGTTGGCAGCGAATTCCTCCACCGTCTCGTGCTTGTTGGCCCTGATCATCACGCCATCCACGTACCTGCTCAGCACCCTCGCAGTGTCCGCTATGGTCTCCCCCCTTCCCAGCTGGGTTGTGCGCGCATCGATGAAAAGGGCGAGACCGCCTAGCTGGTACATCCCCACCTCGAACGAGACCCTCGTCCTCGTGGAGGGCTTCTCGAATATCATGGCGAGGACCTTGCCCTCCAGGCTTCTGTGCTGGACTCCCCTCTTGGCCTTGTCCTTTATGACCCTCGCCAGGGTCAAGATGGCTTCCACATCCTGAACGCTCAGATCCCCTATTCTCAAAAGATGCCTCACCTCACCCACCTCCCGGGAGACCCAATTACTTCTCCCTCATCATCCGTAAGCCTCCACCATGGCCGCCTCTATGGCCTGCAGGGCCTCTTCCACATCCTCCAGGGTTATGACAAGGGGGGGAACTAGCCTGAGGACCTTTTCCACGGTGCAGTTGACAAGGACCCCCCTTCTCATGCAGCCTTCCACTACTGGCCTACAGGGCTCCCTGAGTTCCATCCCCAGCATGAGGCCCCTTCCTCTCACCTCGACCACCAGCTCCGGATACTTCTCGGCTATCCTTTCCAGGCCCTGTTTGAGGCTCCTGGCCACAGGGGCAATTTGCTCCAGAAGGCCGTCATCTATCAATATCTCCAGGACCGCATTGGCTGCAGCTGCGGCCACTGGATTTCCCCCAAAGGTGCTCGCATGGGTCCCTGGGGTCAATGACATGGCCACATCCTCGGTGGCCAGGACTACCCCCATGGGTATCCCCCCGGCTATTCCTTTGGCCAGAGTCATCACATGGGGGGTCACGCCCTCCGACTCGTGGGCAAAGAGGGTTCCCGTCCTCCCCATCCCTGTCTGGACCTCATCCAGAATGAGGAGAATGCCTTCCTTGTCGCAGAGCTCCCTCACCCCTTTGAGATAACCAGGAGGGGCCAATCTAACCCCTCCCTCCCCCTGGATCGGCTCCACCATCACAGCGCATGTCCTGGGGGAAATGGCCTCCTTCAAGGCATCTAGGTCGCCGAAGGGGACGTACCTGAAGCCCTCTACCATGGGCTCGAACCCTTTGTGATACTTCTCCTGAGCCGTTGCGGTGAGGGTCGCCATGGTCCTTCCGTGGAAAGAGCCATTCATCGTTATTATCTCGAAGCTACTGTCCTTTCCCCTGTCTTTGGCGAATTTCCTCGCCAATTTTATTGCACCCTCGTTGGCCTCGGCCCCGCTATTGCAGAAAAAGACCCTGTCGGCGAAGCTCAACGAGACGAGCCTTTCTGCGAGCTCAACCATGGGGGCGTTATAGTAGAAGTTGGAGACATGGAGGAGCTTCGACGACTGCTCCTGTATCGCTCGAACCACCTTGGGGTGGCAATGGCCCACATTGCACACAGCCAGACCAGCAACGAGGTCCAGAAAGCACCTCCCCTGGTCATCCCAGAGCCTCGCCCCCTCCCCCTTTGTGAAGACCAAGGGAAACCTCGCATAGGTCTGAAAAAGCACCTTCTCCGCCCTCTCTATCCACCCGACCATCACCTTCTCTCCTGTTTCACGGGGTTATCTCGGTTCCTATGCCCACATCAGTGAAGATCTCCAAGAGCACAGCATGCTCTTTTCTGCCATCGACTATATGGGCCTTGGCCACACCCGAAGATACAGCTTGCAGACAACAGTTCACCTTGGGGATCATTCCACCGGATATCGTCCCTTGAGAGATCATCTCCTTTGCTCGGCTGGAGGTGAGGGTGGAGATGAGACGGCCATCTTTGTCCATGACCCCCTCAACATCCGTGAGGAGGATGAGTTTCTCTGCCCTCAAACTGGATGCCACAGCACTTGCGACTAAGTCAGCGTTTATGTTGTAGGAATCCCCATCCGGGCCAACCCCAACCGGAGCTATCACTGGGATGAACCTCTCCTTCTCGAGGGCCATTAGGACCTCTGGATTTACCCTCTCCACCTCACCTACCTTTCCCAGGTCCACCAGTTCAGGGGCCTCCTCCTCGGCCTTGGGGGGTGGGAGAAGGAGTTTCCTTGCCAGGATAAGCCCCCCATCCTTTCCACTCAGCCCCACTGCCCTCCCCCCTTCGGTGTTGATGAGCCCCACTATCTCCTTGTTCACCTTCCCCACCAGGACCATCTCCACCACGTCCATGGTCTCGTGATCCGTGATCCGCATTCCCTGATAGAATCTGGACTCCTTTCCCATCTTCTTCAGGGTCTCACCGATCTGGGGACCTCCTCCGTGGACGACCACAGGGTGAAGCCCTATTGCCTTGAGAAGGATCATGTCCTTGGCGAAGGATCTCTTCAAGTGGTCGTCCACCATGGCATGGCCACCCAGCTTCACGACCATTCTTTTCCCGTAGAACCTCTGAATGTAAGGCAGAGCCTCCACCAGCACCTTGGCCTTTTCCAAAGGAGAATCCATCTGTCCACCTCTGAGGATGCGAGAGGTCCGGAGAATTCACAGAATATATCTGCTCAGATCCTCGTCCTCCGCAATATCGCTCAATTTCTCCCTGACGTAACTGGCATCGATTGTCACTGTAGCACCCCTCATTTCAGGGGCATTGAAGGAGACCTCCTCGAGGAGCTTTTCCATCACCGTGTGGAGCCTCCTTGCGCCAATGCTCTGCCCCCTCTCGTTCACCAGGGCGGCTATTCTCGCTATCTCCTCCACAGCATCATCGGTAAAGTTCAGTTGAACCCCCTCGGTTGCGAGGAGTGCTTGATACTGCTTGATGAGGGAGTTTTCCGGCTCCTTCAGTATCCTGACGAACTCTTCCCTTCCCAGAGGATCCAATTCCACCCTTATGGGGAATCTGCCTTGGAGTTCCGGGATCAAATCAGATGGCCTGCTCATGTGGAAGGCGCCAGCCGCGATGAAGAGGATGTGGTCTGTCCTCACCCATCCGTATTTCGTGCTGACGGTCGTGCCCTCGACTATGGGCAAGATGTCCCTCTGGACTCCCTCCCTGGAGACATCCGGCCCGTATGTGGAGCCTCTGCTTGCGATCTTGTCTATCTCGTCTATGAAGACTATGCCACTTGTCTCCACCCTCTGCTTGGCGATCTCAGCCACCCTGTCCATATCTATGAGCTTCTGGGCTTCCTCCCTTATGAGAATCTCCATGGCCTCGGGGACCTTCACGCTCCGCTTCTTGGTCCTTCCCGGAAAGAGATTCCCCAGCATCTCCCTCAACTGTATCTCGAGGTCCTCGAGGCCCCCAGCCGATAGCACTCCCATCACCGGCACCACCCTATCGGATACTTCCACCTCCACGAACCTGTCGTCCAGTTTCCCCTCCCTTAGCATCTGCCTCAGCCTTTCCCTGGTGCCCGATGTGGCCTGGGTGCTGGCCTCTTGGGCTTGGGGTCTCATTATCTCGAGCATCTCTTGCAAGCTCCTGGGCTGCGGTCTCTGGGTCTGACGGCTTCCAGGAAGCAAGAGATCCAGGAGGCGCTCTTCTGCCAACTGTTCCGCCTGGACCCTCACCCTCTCCATCTCCTCTTCCCGGACCATGTTCACTGCTTGTTCCATCAGATCCCTTATCATGGATTCCACATCCCTGCCCACGTAACCCACTTCCGTGTACTTGGAAGCCTCGACCTTTATGAAAGGGGATTGGGCAAGTCTCGCAAGTCTCCTCGCTATCTCTGTCTTCCCCACCCCCGTTGGCCCTATCATGAGGATGTTCTTGGGGGCAACCTCATCCCTGAGCTCCTCGGGTATCTGCTGCCTTCGCCACCTGTTCCTCAATGCAATGGCGACTGCCCTCTTCGCCTTTTTCTGGCCCACTATGTAGCGGTCCAGCTCCGAGACTATTTCCCTTGGAGTGAACATTGCCGAGCTTACAGCTCCTCCACGATGAAGTTCCTGTTGGTGTAAATGCAAATCTGGGAGGCTATTTCCATGGCCTCGAGCGCTATGGCCTTGGGATCCATATCCGTGTGCTTCACCAGGGCCCTGGCAGCGGCCAGGGCGTATGGCCCCCCCGAGCCTATGGCTGCAAGGCCATCGTCAGGCTCCACCACATCCCCGGTTCCTGAGATTATGAGCGATAGTTCCTTGTCAGCGACAAGGAGCATGGCCTCGAGTCTCCTCAAGGTCCTGTCCGTCCTCCAGTCCTTGGCCAACTCCACAGCTGCCTTCATCAGGCTCCCACCGTGTTGTTCCAGCTTCTGCTCGAACCTTTCCAGGAGGGTGAGTGCATCTGCCGAGCCTCCAGCGAACCCAGCCACTACCTTCTGATGATAGAGCTTCCTCACCTTCCTGGCTCCTTGCTTGATTATAGTTTGCCCGAGGGTGACCTGACCATCTGCTGCCATCGCCACCTTCTGGCCCCTTCTCACCACGAGGACCGTTGTGCCTCGGATCGCCTTCCCTCTCACCTGGCCTCCTCGGGCTCCTGGTCGGACCATTCCTCTACCGCCTTTTTGGCCCTTGGATGGACCTTGTCGTATATCTCCATCAGCCTGCTCATGCTCACCCTGGTGTACCTCTGTGTGGTGGAAAGGCTCTTGTGTCCCAACATTTCCTGAATGGCTCTGAGGTCAGCCCCAGCATCCAGGAGATGAGTGGCAAAGGTGTGTCTCAGACTGTGGGGACTTATTCCCCTTCTCAGGCTCTGGCGAACGATGTACCTGTCTATCATCCTAGCCACACTCCTCACCGTGAGCCTTCCACCCCTTTGGTTGAGGAAGAGGGCCTCGGGATCTGCGGGACAAGGTGCGATCTCGTGCCTCCTCTCCACATACGATCGAAGTGCTCGGAGAGCTGGTCCCCCAATTGGCACTATCCTCTCCTTCCCACCCTTTCCTCTCACCCTCACAACCGATAGGTCCCATTTGATATCGGTCAAGTTGAGGCCCACAAGCTCGCTGACCCTTAGACCCGAAGAGTAAAGGAGCTCCAGGATGGCCTTGTTTCTGAGCCCCAGGATGTTTTTGGTATCTGGCAGTCTCAAAAGCTCGAGGACCTCCTCTACCGACAGGATCTGGGGCAATTTCTGGCTCACCTTGGGAGTCGGAATGTGGAGAATGTTATCTTCCACAGGGACCCCCTCCCTCGCGAGAAACCTCCAGAAACTCTTAATGGAAGTGAGCTCCCTCGCAACAGTGGATCTCTGCCTCTCCCTCACCCTCTCGGCCAGAAACAGGCGAACAAGTTCCGCCCTCAGATCCTCTACCTTGGCCTTTCTCCCCAGTCTCTTGGAGGCGAAATCCTCGAAGAGCTTTAGGTCCTTCACATAGGCCCTTATGGTATGAGCAGATGCGCCAGTTGTCTCGAGCTCGAGTTGAAACTTGGCTATCCAACTATCCATCCCTTGAGGCCTCTCGGAACCCCGCAACTTAGAGGAAGGGGGGCATCCCTCCGAACTCGAGAGATCTTAACACAGTCTCCTCTAGATTCAAGGAGCAATTGACTCTGGCTCTCGGCGAGGGGCTTCTCCAGAAGCAATTCCCTTGAGGAAATGGTTCCTCACGAAATCTTCCTCCTCTTGCCTCGTCCTCACCAGACCGTCCAATCGAGCATCCCTCAGGGCATCCAGGACCTTTCGGAAGATGGGCCCCGGTTTGAGACCCAGGGCCTTCAAATCTTCGCCCGTGAGCATGGGCCGGACGAGCCTGTCTTTCGCTATGAATTGGGAGAGTCTCTTCTTGACTTGTTTGTCCCTGGCCTTGGCGAGGATATAAAGAAGGGCCTCAACGGATACAGGGGATAGGAGTGCGTAGAGGTTGCTTGCCTGCAACTTCGGGGATGAATTTACCCGGTTGAGGGCCCTGTCAGCCGTCCTTTTCTGAGAGGCCACCTCCTCGAGCTCTCTCTCTGGGAAATTGAGTCTTCTCAAGAATTCCTTCACTTCCTGATCTGTCATCTGGTCCACTAGGGCGAGTAGAAAAACCCTCCAAGGCTCTATCCTCTCTTCCAGGTCCAGTAGATCGTACCACGCCAGGACCCCCTCCACCTCCTGGAAAAGGGCGGCCTTGGCCTCTGGAAAATCCAACTTGGGATAGATCGCCTGCAGGACCCTGAGCTCCTGGAGCCTGGCGAGGGCAGGCAAGGGCCTTTTCTCCTTCAGGATCGTCTGTATCTCGTGCCACAATCTCCTTCCATCGACCTTGTCCAGGATTCCCAGCCTCAGGGCGTTCTGGATCAAATTGAGGGTGTGTTTTCCTATCCTGAACCCGAACCTCTTCTCGAACCTCACTGCCCTGAGGACCCTTGTTGGATCCTCCACGAAGCTCAGATTGTGTAGGACCCTCACGACCTTTTCCTTGAGGTCCCTCTGGCCTCCGAAGAAATCCAGGAGTTCGCCGAAAAAAGGAGGATTGAGCCTTATGGCCAAGGTGTTTATGGTGAAATCCCTCCTGTAGAGATCGAGCTTTATGGAGCTCAGTTCCACCCTCGGCAAAGCCGCTGGATGCTCGTAATACTCGGTTCTGGCAGTCGCCACGTCCACTTGGAAACCATCTGGGAGAATGAGCATGGCTGTCTTGAATTTGTCGTGGCTTCTCATTCTTCCCCCATGCCTTTGGACATAGGCGCGGGCGAAGGTCGCCGCATCTCCCTCGACCACTACATCCACATCCAGATTCTCCTGTCGAAGGAGGAGATCCCTCACGAAGCCCCCCACTACATAGGCATTCATCCCGATGGATTCTGCCACCTCTCCCAATTCCCTCAGGAGACGGAGAATCCCGCTGGGAAGCCTCTCCTCCATCATCTGTTGGATCTTTTTTCTCCTCACGGTCTCGTCTTTCTGCACAGCTTCGAAGGCATATCCGGTGTGTTCGAGCCCCCGGGAACCCAAGTCTCTCAGAATGTCCGTCCTCGTGATGCAGCCCACAAGGGCCCCATCCTGCACAATGGGGACGAACCTCTGGGCCCCCTCCACGACTATCCTCCTGATCTCATCCAACGGCGTGTCTGGGCTCGCAGTCTCGAAATCTGAGGTCATGTACTCTCTGACAGGCAGATCCTCGAGACCATGGAATGTGGCCCTCTGGACCACCACCCTCGAGATGAGGCCCACCAATGCCTCGCCCTCCATCACTGGGAGGACGTTTATGTTGAATTTGGACAGTATCTCAGCAGCCTCCCTTATGGTTTGACCTGCTTGAATGGTCTTTACTGGATATGACATGAGCTGGCGGGCAACCCTCGATGGCCTCACATGCTCCTCCAGGACCTTGAGGAGCTTCTCCTCCACCTCCACCATGCTCATGTCCTTTATGGTAGCGGATGCTGCTGTGGAGTGTCCGCCACCTCCGAACTCCAAGGCAATCCTCCCCACGTTCACCTCTTCGAGCCGACTTCTCGCGACCAGGTAGATTCTCTCCTCCATTCTCGCTAATGCGAAAAGAACATCCATGTTCTCCATGTCCCTCAGCTTGTGGACCAGTACAGCGAAATCCCCCACGTAGTGATCAGAGGAGGCAGTGGCGATGACCACCTCTATTCCGTGAACCCTCACCTTTCTGGCTGATCTTATGAGATCGTTGAGGAGAAATACCTGATCAGCGGTGAGCTCCCGAGTTATGAGATCGGGTATCACGCTCAGCTTTGCGCCCTTGGCCCTCAGGTAGGCCATGGCCAGAAAGTCCTCTTCCCTGGTGGAGGAGAATGTGAGACATCCTGTGTCCTCGTATATTCCGAGGGCCAGGACAGTTGCCTCATCCGCTGTGATGGGGATCTTCCTCTTTCGGAGCTCCTCCACCATTATCGTGGCCGTGGAACCGACCTCTCTTATCACCTCCACACTGCCTTTTATGTCGTCATCGCTCGGAGGATGATGGTCATAGATGATCACCTCCACCCCTTTCCCCTCCGCTATCTCAGCCAGTTTCCCGATGCGGCTCCTCTGTCTCGTGTCGACGAGGATCAGTGTGGAGATGCTCTCGAGGGGGATATCCCTGAGCCTTTCCACCTCGAAGAGATAGAATGCCGACTGAACGAAGAACTCCCTGAGGCTCCTCTCCTGGGCTCCAGGAAAGACCATCCGAGCGTCGGGGTAGAGCTTTTTCGCAGCCACCATGGATGCCAGGCCATCGAAGTCGGCATTTATGTGGGTGGAGATTATCTTGAGGCCCACTTTCAGTCGCCCCTGGGATGATATTTCCTGTGGATCTCCTTCAACCGGGAACTCGCAACATGGGTGTAAATCTGGGTGGTGGATATGTCGGCATGGCCTAGGAGTTCCTGTATTGCCCTCAGGTCAGCTCCCCCTTCCAGCATGTGGGTCGCGAAGGAGTGGCGAAGCATATGGGGACTTATGGATTCCCTGAGCCCAGCCCTGGAGGCATAGGCCTTGAGAATCTTCCACACAGCCTGGCGGCTTATCCTCTTTCCTCTTCTGTTCAAGAAAAGAGCCTTTGAGGGCTTCCCCTTGGCGAGGGCAGGTCTGCCCGAGCGAAGGTAAGACTGGAGGGCTTCGATGGCATATTCCCCCATGGGCACGACCCTCTCCTTATCCCCCTTTCCCCTCACAAGAAGGGTCCCCACAAGCATGTTCACCCTGTCCAGATCCAGATCCACAAGCTCGCTGACCCTCACCCCGGTCCCGTATAGCAATTCCAACATGGCCTTGTCCCTCAGGCCGCAGGGCCCGCTGTCCGAAACTGCCCCAATTAGCGCTTCCACATCCCTCCGCCCCATGACCTTGGGTAGGGAACGCCCCAATCTCGGAGACTTGATGAGGCTTGCGGGATCCTTCCCTATGAGCTTTTCCCTCATCAAGTATTTGAAGAAGGAGCGCAGGGATGCCAGATTCCTTGCCAGGCTCCTGGGCGAGAGGCCCCCTTTGGCTAGCCTGACCATGTACGATTGGATGTGGGATGGGGTGACCTCACTCCACTTGCCGACCCCTTCCACCTCCTCCAAATGTTCCATGAACCTGATGAGATCGCGGCTGTAAGCCTCGAGGGTGTTCTTGGACAGTCCCCTCTCGAGAGCGAGATAACCGAGGAATTGGTCTATGCTCGATTCCATGGCCTCTGTTGCTACCTCCCCGAACCTCTAATGGGAGAGAAGACTCTTCCACTTGTGGATGAGATTGAGGGCCTCGAGCGGGGTCAAGGTGTCCACATCCAATTTGCGAAGCTCCTCCCCCAGCCATCCATCCTTGGAGATGGGTCCAAAAAGACTGAGCTGCCTGGGGTCTTCCCTGGAACCTCTCCGGGCTCTCTTGCTCTTCGCTAGCTTGGGCTGCCCCACCTCATCGAGCTCGCCATTTTCCAAATTGGCCATGATCTCCATGGCCCTCTCCACGACCTCTTGGGGTAGACCCGCTATCCGGGCAACCTGTATCCCGTAGGACCTGTTGGTGCCGCCCTCGACCACCCTTCTCAAGAATATCACCTTTTGATTCCACTCCTTGACAGCCATGTGAAAGTTCTTGACCCCGCTTTTTGTCAAGGCCAGCTCCGTGAGCTCGTGATAATGAGTGGCGAACAGGGTCCTTGCCCCCAGATGGGGGGAGTCGAGGATGTGCTCCGCAACTGCCCACGCAATGGAAAGCCCATCCCTGGTTCCAGTTCCCCGGCCAACCTCATCCAGGATTATCAGGCTTCTCGGAGTCGCAGTGTTGAGAATCTGGGCTGTCTCTGTCATCTCCACCATGAAAGTCGATTGGCCCCGAGCCAAATTGTCCGTGGCACCAACCCTCGTATATATCCTGTCCACAAGGCCTATCCTGGCCTCCCTCGCGGGGACAAAAGACCCAATCTGCGCCATGAGGACTATGAGGGCAACTTGCCTAAGGTAAGTCGATTTTCCAGCCATATTGGGCCCGGTGAGGAGGATCATTCTCACGGACTCCCCGTCCATTTCCAGGTCATTTGGAACGAATCTCTCTTGGGAAAGGGTCCTCTCCACAACAGGATGCCTCCCCTCCCTTATGACCAGAGACCTGTCGCTTGTTATGGATGGCCTGCAGTATCTATTGTGCAATGCCACATGGGAAAAGCTCGCCAGACAGTCGAGCTCTCCTATGGCTGAAGCGGTCCTCTGGATCCTTCCCACCTCTCGAGCCACTCGGCCCCTCAGCTCCTCGAAGAGCTGGTACTCCAGGGCGTTTCTCCTCTGTTCCGCCTCCATCACCTCGAGCTCGTACTTCTTGAGCTCCTCATTCACGTACCTCTCGGCATTCACCAGGGTCTGTCGCCTCACGTAATCTTGGGGCACAGAAGCACTCTGGGATTTGCTCACCTCTATGTAGAAACCGAAGACCCTGTTGTAGCCTATCTTCAAGTTCGCGATTCCAGTCCTCTTCCTCTCCTTTTCCTCCATCTTAGCTATGTATGTCTTCCCATCTCGGCTGATCCTTATCCAGCGGTCCAGTTCCTCGTTCACCCCCTCCTTTATCAGGCCCCCTTCCTTGAGGCTCAGGGGAGGGTTTTCCACGAGGGTGGAATCGATCCAGCTCCTCACGTCTTCCAGAGGATCGATGGCCTCGAACAGCCCCCTGAGGGCCTCGCTCCTGCATCGAGCCAACTCTGCCTTCAAAGGGGGCAACTCCCCGAGAGACTCCTTGAGGCTCACCAGGTCTCTCCCATTGGCAACCCCCGAGGAGACCCTGCTCGAGAGTCTCTCCATGTCCTGTATCCTGGAAAGCGTCCTTCTCACCCTCTCCCTCAAAAGATCGTCCTTGAGGAGCTCCTCCACAGCATCGAGCCTCCTCTCTATGGAGGCCTTTTCCAAGAGGGGATAGTTCAGCCATTTCCTCATGGTCCTAGCTCCCATGGGTGTGAGGGTATGATCGAGCACCCAAAGGAGGCTATCCTTTCTAGTCCTGTCCTGGAGATTTTCGAATAGCTCCAGGTTCCTTCTGGTCCAGTCATCCAGGATCATGTGCTGGGTCAGGCTGTAAGGCTTGAGGCTCCTTATGTGATCCAGCCTCCCTCCCTGGGTCTCCCTCACGTAATGGAGAACCGCCCCAGCTGCACCAAGTGCCACCTTCATTTGGGAACATCCGAGCCCCTCCACTGAGTCCACCTGGAAGTGGTCGCAAAGGATCCTCTCGGAACTCTCCCTGGAGAAATGCTCCCGTGGCCTCCATGTGACCAAGGCTGGCCTAAGCTGCTGGATGAAACGGGAGATCACCTCCGTCTCCTGGTGACCATCGGGAAGGAGAAGTTCCCTCGGCCTGGCACCCTCCCCCTCTGCCAGAAGTGCCTTTTCCCCTTCCACTTCAGTGACCCTGAACTCTCCCGTGGAGAGATCGAGGAGCGCAACCCCATAGGTGTCTCCATGGGGAAGTATGCCCATGAGAAAATTGTTCTCCTCAGAAACCAGTCCATCTGGATCCAGGACAAGCCCAGGGGTTACCACCCTCACCACTTCTCGCCTCACAAGCCCCTTGGCCTCCTGGGGGTCCTCCATCTGCTCGCAGATGGCTACTTTGAAGCCCTTCTGCACCAATTTGGCTATGTAAGAGGAGGCTGATTGATGGGGAACCCCACACATGGGGACTCCGGATTCCTTGTCCCTGCTTGTCAGGGCTATCTCGAGGATCCTGGAGGCTACCTCGGCGTCCTCGAAGAACATCTCGTAGAAGTCCCCCATGCGGAAGAACACAATGGCATCCTTGTGCTTCTCCTTTATCTCCAGATATTGCTGGAGCATTGGTGTCAGCCGATCCATTGGCCCGAAGCCCTACAAGGTGAATCAGGGGACCCAGGTCCCATCCTTGCGACGTCTGAGCTCTATGACTTCTATTGTCCCCCTCCCCCCTATGAGGGCATTGGCAGCCCAGCTTATGAGCCCCAGGACCACTGCCCCGAGAATTGCCCAGCCGAAACTATCCACGTCCAGGCCCTTTATGGTGGCAGCTACGATCTCCAACATGAGCCCGTTAATGACGAGGGTGAAAAGACCGAGGGTCAGGATGTTTATGGGGAGCGTCAAGATGAACAGTACCGGCCTTATCACGGCATTGAGAACGCCCAGAAGGAGGGCCCCCACCAGAGCGGGGAAGATCCCCCTCACATGGATCCCTGGGAGAAGGGCCGCTGTGAGGAGGAGAGCCAGGGCGTTCACGAGCCATCTGAGCAGGAGACCCCTCATGCCTTCTCCTGGGAAGAGGACTTCTCGGGGTTCATCCCCTGTCTCTGGGGGATCAAGTGCTGGACCAGATCTATGGGGATTGGGAAGACGATGGTGGAACTGTTCTCCGTCGCTATCTCCGAGAGGGTCTGGAGGAAGCGGAGCTGGAGCGCAACGGGCGAGCTGGCTATCATCTTGGCTGCCTCTACCAGTCTCTGGGCTGCTTGGTACTCGCCCTCCGCGTTTATGACCTTGGATCTCCTCTCCCTCTCTGCCTCGGCCTGGCGAGCCATGGCCCTCTGCATCTCTTGTGGCAGATCCACATGTTTCACTTCCACGGAAGAGACCTTTATCCCCCAAGGATCCGTCTCTCGATCCAAGATCTCCTGGAGCCTGCTGTTTATCTTCTCCCTATGGGCCAGAAGCTCATCCAGCTCGACCTCGCCCAATACGCTTCGCAACGTGGTTTGGGCCTTCTGGGAGGTGGCGAGATGATAGTTTTCCACCTGGATCACGGCCTTGTTGGGATCCATGACCCTGTAGTACACCACCGCATTGACCTTCACTGAGACGTTGTCCCGGGTAATCACATCCTGGGGAGGAACGTCGAGGGTGATCACCCTCAGGTCCACCTTCCGCTCCATCTTATCTATTATTGGCCAGAGGAATATGATCCCAGGCCCTTTCAATTTCCCTATGTATTTCCCCAGCCTGAAGATCACGGCCTGCTCGTATTCTTTCACTATCTTGATTGCAGAAGCGAGAAGCATCACACCTAGAACAACGAGAACTAAAAGGGTAAGCGACATTTTTCCCTCCTACGGTCTCTTGGTTTGGGGTGGCAAGGCACCCGTTTTCCCTTCATTGCGTCCTCTCTCCTTTTCTCTTCACCCTCAAAGTCAAGCCTTCCACTTGCGTGATTTCCACCTCCTCTCCCTCCTCTATGGGCTCATCGGCCACGGCATTCCATATCTCCCCGTGGACGAATACCTTTCCCTGGGGATCGAGCCTTCCCATGGCCTTTCCCACTTCTCCCACCATTCCCCTTGTTCCAGTTATGGGCTTCCTGACGTAGGCCTTGAAAGCCAGGGTAGCGACCACTGCGAAAAATCCGGATATGGCCAAGACTGTGGGGATCAGAACCTTCCATGCGAGCTTCTGGTAAGCTCCAGGAGCATCGAATAGCATTATGGAGCCCAGTGTGAGGGATACTATCCCAGCGATGGTGAGGAGCCCGTAGCTGCTCACCTTGAGCTCTGCCAAGAAGAACACTATCCCGAGGAGGATGAGCATCACCCCCGCGTAGTTTATGGGAAGGGTATGGAGGGCGTAGAATGCCAGGATAAGCGATATGCCACCTATGACCCCTGGAAAGATTGCTCCTGGGTGGGCAAGTTCGAAGTAAAGGCCAGCAAGCCCTATCATGAGGAGTATGTAGGCCACATTGGGATTGCTGAGGGCGTTTAGGATCCTGTGGCGCCATCCCATCTCCACGTGTTCCACGGGCCTGCCTTTCACATCCAGAACCACCGTCTTGGAATCCCTCAGAACACTCCCCCCATGGAGTTGAGAGAGAAGATCATCCAAGTCCTGGGCCACTAGATCTATGACATCTAGCCTCAAGGCCTCCTCAGCAGTTATGGAAACGCTCTTTCTCACCGCTTGCTCGGCCCATTGGACGTTTCTATTCCTCTTGGATGCAATGCTCTTTATGTATGCCACAGCATCGTTTTCCACTTTCTTGGCCATCTCGTCGGCCATGTCCTTCCCACCCACAGCCACGGGATGCGCAGCCCCGATATTGGTCCCTGGGGCCATGGCAGCGACATCTGCAGCCATTGTTATGAATACCCCAGCAGATGCGGCCCTGGCCCCCGAAGGGGCAACGTACACGACCACTGGCACCTGGCTATTGAATATGTTCTTCACTATCTCCCTCATGGCAGTGTCCAGGCCCCCAGGGGTATCGAGTTGTATGATCACCAGGGCTGCATCCTTCTTGGCCGCAGCTTTCAGATTCTCCTCTATGAACTCCGCGGTTATGGGGTTTATGACGCTCTCCACGTGGACGACCACCACAGGGCCCGAGGCCTTTTCCCCGAAGGTATCCAAGGGAGCTGCCATCACCCCTAGGAGGAGACCAACGACGACCCCTGCCAAAAGGGGCAGAGAGCTCCTGGCCCTCATCCTCTTCATGACTCCTCCGAAGGATTCGATCCCTGGCCTCGCTTTGGTACGGGTCTTCCGAGAAAGGTCAGGACCTTTTTCATGTCCTCCCAGACTTCCTTCTTCTTCTCCGGGTACCTCAGGAGGTACGAGGGATGGTACGTTGGCATCACTGCCACGCCCTCCCATTGGGTCATCTCTCCCCTTATGCGGGTTATGCTCTGTTGGGATCCCAAGAGAGCATTTGTGGCTACCGATCCCAAGGAGACTATGATCTTGGGAGATATGGCCCTCAGTTGCTCCATCAAGAAATGCTGACACGCTTCCACCTCCTGAGGCTTCGGGGTCCGATTGGCTGGGGGCCTGCACTTGAGCACGTTGGCTATGAAAACGTCTTCCCTCCTGAACCCCATGGCCTCTATGATTCTGTCGAGGAGCTTGCCCGCTGCTCCCACAAATGGCCTTCCCTGAAGATCCTCCTCCTCTCCAGGGGCCTCGCCCACGAATACCACCTCTGCATCCGGATTCCCCTCTCCCACAACTACTTTGTTCCTGAACTTGTGGAGACCGCAGGCCTTGCACTCCTGTGCTGAAGTGGCGACTCTTTGGAGGATTGTTCCCTTGTCTTCAGGACCCCTTTCCATTACCTTCAAGAGTTCATCGAGGACACAGCACAGGTCTCTGGGAAGCCTGTACTGCTGGATTCTGGCCATATCCACAAGCTTCCTCGATAAGTAACCCAGGAGTTCCCCCCATGGAAAGGACTCCCCTTTCCTCATCCCCTGGCGCATCTTCTCGATTCCACTATCTTGTCCACTATTGCCCATGCCACCTCGTCCTTGGACATGAGAGGAAGGTCCACCACAACTCCTCCCCTTCCAAGGAGAGTCACCTTGTTGGTATCTCTGCCGAACCCGGCGCCCGGATAAGTCACATCATTCGCCACTATCCAGTCCAGGTTCTTCCGCTCGAGCTTCTCCCGGGCATTGGATATGAGCTCATGGGTCTCGGCTGCGAACCCCACGAGGATCCTCTCGCCCTTTCTCGCTCCCACTTCCGAGAGAATATCCGGAGTTCTGCCCAGGGAGATGGACCAGATCTCGCTCTCTTTCTTTATCTTCTCCCTTTTTGCCTCCAAAGGGCAATAGTCTGCCACTGCCGCTGCCTTCACGACCACGGTGGCCTCCTCCAGGTGCTCCATCACAGCGTCCCTCATCTGACGGGCTGACTCCACTGTCAGAAATTTCACCCCTGGAGGGGGCTTGAGCGCGGTAGGGCCGCTTATGAGGGTCACAGAGGCACCCCTTCTCCTGGCGATCCTCGCCACTGAGAATCCCATCTTCCCAGAGGACCTATTGGAGATGAACCGCACAGGATCCAAGGCCTCCCAAGTGGGGCCAGCTGTCACAACCACCCTCTCTCCCACCATATCCTGGGGGCTCAGGGCGCATCTCGCCGTCTCCACTATGGTATCGAGCTCTGCCAGCCTTCCTTTTCCTTCCCATCCGCAGGCCAACTCTCCCTCCTCGGGTTCAACGACCCATACCCCCCTTTCTTTCAGGACATGGAGATTGGCCTGGGTTGCAGGATGGTTGTACATGTTCACATTCATCGCTGGACAAACAACAATGGGACATTTGGTGGCAAGGAGTGTGGTTGTGAGCATATCGTCCGCAATTCCATGGGCCAACTTGGCGATGAAGTTGGCCGTAGCTGGAGCAACTATCGCGACCTGTGCCAGGTCTGCCAAGGCTATGTGCTCAATCTGCCCTTCTTGGAGAGGGGAAAACATATCCGTTCTCACTGGATTGCCCGAGAGTGCCTGAAAGGTGAGGGGAGTTACGAACTCCGTAGCTGCCTTTGTCATCACTGTCCAGACTTGAGCGCCTTCCTTGACCATGAGGCGCAAGAGTTCTGCCGCCTTGTACGCAGCTATTCCACCCGTCACACCCAGTATCACCCTCTTCCCCTTGAGATCCACGAACGGAGTCACCTGACACCTCTCTCTCAGCGCTTCAGAGGAAGGACGTGTATCTCCACCTCTGTGGTCAGGGGTTTCTCCCAAACAAGGATCTGGCAGACCCTATCGGGCTTATTGAAATTGAGGAGGATCCTATTGAACCTCACGCTGCTCACGAGGGACCACCCGTCTTTCTGCATGGATTTTCTGAAGAAATCTACCAGGGACTCCACCTCCACCCTTCCAGAGAAAAGAAGCACCCCTGCCTTTGCCCCTCCAGTCTCGTAGACCACCGATCCTTTGGTGTCCAGGGTGAGTTCCGGTGGGACCAAGACGTCCGGAAAATCGTAATACCTAGGAGCAGGTGGCGGGGGGGGCTCCCCTATCCCCAAGGCATGTTTCGTGGACTCGCAAGAAGCCAGGATTATCCCACAACTCGCAACCAGAAATACGGCCAGCATTTTAGGAAGACCCTTCGTCATCGCCCATCTCCTTTCCTCTGAGATATTGGAAACTACCTCTTCGAGGCCTCCAACCTTTTGTATCCTCAAGGCTCTAGGACGTCAAGGTATTGCCCCATGGGCCCCGCAGCCAAGGGCCGTGAAAAGGGGCTCTCGCCTGGCCCTGACTGTCCGCTCCTGGGCCAGGTATTCAGGAAACGGGAATTCCGAAGACGGCAAGTCTCGTCGCGCACAAAGGAACTTGGAGCCCGATGGGATTCGACGAAAAAGACCCAAGACAATACACCCCTTCCTCTCATAGCCATGCGGAGAAGGGAGGGAAATCTGGGCCCTATTGGATGGGGATCTCCTTTCCCTTGGGGAGGCCCTAGATCCTTCCTCCATGGGCTCTGGGCCCATCTCAGCCCGGCCGCTTCCCGGTCCTGAGAAAAGCCTTGTAATCGGATATTATCTTGGCATGATCGAAGGCCATCTCTTGGGGAATCTCTTCAAGGGGAAACACTCTGGATGTCTTGGCATCGTCACCCCCCATCGGAGTCCCCTTGGCTTTTGCTAGAAAGACAACTGTGATCGTGTGGTGTCTTGGGTCCCTCCAGGGATCGGAGTAAGCGTGAAACTGCTCCAGCTCCTCCACCTCCAATCCCGTCTCCTCCATCGCCTCCCTCTTGGCTGCCTGTTCCAGGGTCTCCCCATAGTCCACAAATCCACCCGGAAGGGCCCAACCCAGAGGAGGGTTCTTCCTCTCGACAAGCACTATCCCTCCCCTGCCTTTCTCGTCGACGCAGCGGATTATCAGATCCACTGTGGGAAAGGGGTTCCTGTATGAGAGGACCTTCCCGCCGCAGTGGGGACATAGGAGCTCACCTTTGGGCCTCGTCATCTCTTGTCCCCTGGGGAGTTATGGGACCTCTCCGGATCCCTGAGCCAGAAGTCGTTTGCATCCAAGGGATCATAGAACCTCTCCCTGCCGTGGATCTTCACCACTTGCACCCTTTTCATCTCAGACCATTCGTGGAAAAGCCTGTCCACCAGAAACAATAGCCCCACTACAGGGCCATGTCTTCGGGCTGCCTCGAGGGCGAATTGGGTGTCTGTGGGATACATGGGGCATCTGGCACCATCCACCTTGGATATGACGTCCCTCAGAAATCTCAGGGGAAGTTCCGAAGACCTCCTTTCCGGCTCTCCTCCCTGAGACCTCCTTTGAACCTCCTCTCTGGGTGCCACCATGGGATCACGTGCCCAAAGCGCAATGGGAAGGCAAAGGGTCCATAGGCAGATCGCCGTGGCCACAGACTCTCTGATTGCTTTTTTGGGGGAGATCATCTGGGTCTTCCCTCTTCTTGGACTTGCCCATCTCCAGGGGGTCTTATCCTCTGGGACCAGCTTTCCCTGAGGAGCTTGTTGTGTTTGTGGGCATTGGAGACCGCGCTGAATACGTTCCCGGAGTACCAAAGGAGCTCTCCCAAGGCCATTCCTGCAGCCAATGCTCGATTCCTTCTCTCTATGGCCTCCAATGTTCCAGCGAGAAACGCGCCATTTACCACGAAAACCAACCCCGCATCTTCCCACCTCCCCAAATATGCATGGCCGAGTCCGGGAAGCAAGGCGGCCAAGATTCCTGCAACATGGGGATCCCTCTCCTCTGCCGAGGCCCTTCGCAGTTCCCTCGAAATTTCACCCAGCTCACCTTCCCTTCCCATGGAGGAGAGGATCGAAGCCGCCTCGTCCCATTTGCCATCTTCTAGGGCCATCCTGGCCCCCAATACTTGAAGGCGGCCCCTAGCCTCGGTATCTGGACAAAGGTTCAGTGCCTTATCCAGCTCGTCCTGAGCCTCTCGAATTTTTCCCTCGTTTTTCAAACATATTGCCAGAAGCTCCAGGAGACGACACTTGAACTCTCCAGGCATCCTCTCATCCTGAAGTGCCTCTCGAGCCTCTTTCGCCCCTTCTTGCCACCACCTCCCGGCAATATACGCTTCAACGATCCTTGTCTTGGCGAGGTGGCATTTGGGATCCTCGGGGAAGTAGAAGATGAATCTCTCGTACTCGGTTATTGCCCTGTAAGGCTGGCCCCTCGCCAGGAGATCCTCTGCGAGCTGCCATTGGTTTTCAGATGCTCTGTTCTGGGCCAAAGTTATGTGGGGATGAATTCCCTGGACAAAAAGGAGGAGAGCCACCCAGAGCCCAGGAAAAAGCGGCCTCTGGTCTCTTTGCGATCCCTTTTTTCCCCTCACTGACCCCCACCCTTTTTCAGAGCATTCAGCCTCGCCTGGATCATCTCCCTCTGGAGGGGTTGACCCACAACGGCAGAGAGGGCTTGGTACAGGGAGATGGCCTCCTGGATCTTGCCTTGGACCTCGTAACATTTGCCCAGTTCCCAGTCCGCCATTGTGCCGAATGCTCCACCTGCCTGACCTCTAAGCTCCCTCAGCAGTTCCACTGCCTTGTCGCACTCTCCTCTGGCCACATAGGCTTGGGCCAGGCCCTGGAGGGAGAGACCTTTGAGGGTCCCGTCATCCCCCTTGGGCACTGAGTCCACGGCCCCTCGAAACTCCTTTATGGCTTCGTCGTACCTCCCCAGGCTGTAATCTGCTCTTCCCCTGTATAGCCTGGCCATCCATGCAGCCCTCGTGCCTGGAAACTCTTTCACGGTGCCGGAGAACCTTTCAGCCGCCTGGTTCATGAGATCCCTGGATGTGGACTCCTCCGAGGCCTCCAAAGCCCGACTGTAAATCTTGTAAGCTTGGCTGAATAATTCCTGAGCCTGCGCCTCCCTCCGATTCTGGTATACTCCCCATCCCCAAATTGCGACTGCGACGACAACCACTATCAAACAAGCGGATGCCACAAGCCGGCTATTTCTCTTGAGCCATAGCATGGCTTTCATGGTTGTGCTTATGAACTCATCAGGCTCTTTGAGGAGCTTTTTCTTGTCGACTTTTCTTGGCGACATATGTCCCGTCTCCCATTGGATGGATTTACCGATTTTCCATGATACTTACCCCAGAAAGGGGGTGTCAAGGAAGCCTGAGGGGCATTTTGGCCGACAAACCCCTTGATGCAAAGAACTGAGTTCGCCCAAGCCCTCCTCGCCCACCCCCTCGCTCGGAATGAAATGGTACAAAAAAAGCGCCCTTACACGTTGGACCCACAGAGTGCGCCTCTCGGTGAGAACCACCCCTCGCGTTTCACCTGAGGCCTGTAGCGCGAGGCCATCTTACCTTGGACCGTCCCCCTGGAAGATCCTGGCCTTGCACGGCCGCAAGAGAACATCTGGCTTTTGCTGAGAAATGGCCCACGAGCCAGTTGGCCTCTCGCCTACCCCCGATGGGAGAATCAAATCCCTCGGCACGAGTGACCCGTCGCACAGAGATTGCACGGAAGCGCATCCATGCCGAGAAGATCCTCTCTCGCATGGTTTCTGGGCCCCACTCTCAGGGAATCTCCCTTTGGCCTTTAAAGGTGAGGAGGGTCGTTGATTCGGATCCGGGGAGGGTGTAGCATTGACACCTGCTTGAGGCCACATGGGACATGGTCATCAGGGGACGATGGAGAAGGCAAGGAGAATATCAGTCGCTGTTCTCATAGACCACAGACCCAACCATCCCGGCGAAGTGGGAGGATTGGCTGGAACCTGGGAGAGGGTAGCGGAAGTGGTCTCCTCCAAGGAAGAACTGGAGCTGACCCTTTTTTTCCTGGGGGATGAGCCGAGATGCGAGTCCCTGGGACCCAATGTCCGAAGAGTCCTCATGAGGCCAGCTGTGGGCACAGAGAGGATTCCATTTTTGAGGTCCGTCCCAACGCACACGGATCTATCCCCTTTCCATCCGATACTTTTCCCCAAGCTCAAAGGCTTCGATTTGATTCACACGACAGATGCTTTTCACGCCTTCGCCAAGACAGCATTGGTGGCATCGAGACTCTGGAATATCCCTCTGGTCAATTCGATCCAGACAGACATAATAGGATGGGCCCGAATATACACACCGAGGATACTATCCCTCATCCTCCCTCGGCAGGCTGTGGGAATATTGCTCGATAAATTCCGCTATCTGGACCGCCAAGAGCGCTCCATGGAGAGAAAACTTGGAAGGTATGCCAGGCACTGCGCAGCAGTTATGGTCTCTCACAGAAGAGAAGTGGAACGCCTGGCGAGAGTTGCTCCATCGGTGCCCGTGTACTTCATGAGAAGGGGAATGGATTTCACTAGATTCCATCCAGGAAGGAGAGATCGAGAAAAGCTATTGGCCAGATTCGGAATACCCAGGGAGAGATTCCTTCTCCTTTTCGTGGGGAGGCTGGATCCAGTGAAGGGAGTGATGGTGGCTGCGGAGGTGACCCGTGGCCTCCTTTATCGAAAGAGGGAGGTTCACCTTCTTGTCGTCGGAGATGGCTCCCAAAGGGAAGAGGTGGCCAGGTATTTGGGGGAGAGGGCGACCATCACGGGCAATCTACCCCATGATGAACTGGGATGGGTCTATGCCAGCGCCGATTTGCTCCTTTTTCCGTCGGAGGCGGAGGTTTGGCCAAATGTCGTGGCCGAGGCAAGGGCTTCGTCCTTGCCAGTTGTAGCATGTCGAAAAGGGGCGTACCACATGATGCTCGGTGGAGGCGAGGATGGCTTGCTTCTCCAAGGCAGGGACCCTAAAGAATGGATCGAGGCAGTGGATTCCTTGCTAGATGATCCCCGAGCCCTGAGAGAGATGGGGGAGAGGGCCAGGGAGGATGCCCTCAGTCGCTACCCCTCTTGGGAAGAGGTAATCGACAAAGACATCTTTCCCGTCTGGAAAGGGGCCATTGAAGGATCTCTACCCGCGGCCTTTGTCCCAAGGGTCCAGAGTTGAAACTTGGAATCGGAACACACGGGAGGCCCGAGGGGCATGGGAAGGGTCAGCATTTCCAACGCCTTGGGGGTTGCTGCCAGAACAAAGGCCTTCTGGGAACGAACCATGTCGAGGAGCTCCTCTGGGGATATTATCCAGTCGGGAATCCGAGGGGCCTGGGCCACTATCTTTTCCCTTTCCTGGAACCTGACCATGAGGATCCTCCTTCCAGAGTAAAAGTTCCACCCACCCGTCCCCTCGAACTGAACATCAGATGGATCTGCGACCACAATGGGCACCGATGGATGGACATTCTGGGAGATCCATACCCCCAGGTCCCTTCTGCTCTCGAGTGGAGCCATCGCCTCCTGTACCAGACAAAGCATCCATCCTCCTGGAAGCATGACAGCAGCCATGAGGGCTGAAGATCCAAGGAGTCTCCCTTTAGCCAGAAAATAGGAAGCCCCAGCCAATATCACGCCAACTAACGCCATGCTGAGCCTCATCCTCGCAACCACCTCTTCCCGGCCCAAAAGCGGGTGAATGTGTTCTATCTCGGCAGGGAGGAGGAATGCTGAGGCAAGAGAGGCCAAGGACAAAGCTGCCATGAGTAGGGAGGCCGGAATTTTCCACCCATGGCTTCCTGGTCTTGCAATCCCAGAGGCTGTGAGGGCTATCACTGCAGGAAGGGCTGGGACAAGGTACGTATAATTCCTCCCCCTGGAGATCATGACCGAGACCATGACAACTGCGAAGAAGATCCAAAGAAGGGCCTTGGCCTCTCTCCTCACAGATGAAGAGACGGACCAAGGAAGGAGAAATGCAAGGGGGCCCAAGAAACCCAAAAAGGCTAGGAGGAGCTCTCCTCTTGGAATGGCCACGAAGGGACCACTTCCTTCCAAGGATGCCACTCTCGAAACTTGTTGTCCCAAGAAATGGTGTCGGAGGAAACCTGGTTCCCTCAGCTCGGCCATGAGAAACCATGGGGCAGTTATGGCCAGAAAGACCAGAATGGACCAGCCCCACGGGATTTCCCTCATCTTCTCTCTTTTTTCCATCACGAGATAGATGAGGAAAGCCCCCACGGGATAGATGAGGCCAGTCAATCCCTTGCTCATTACCGAAAGCCCCGAGAAGGCGAACCCCAGAGGGTACATCACCTTTGGCCCCCCCGTAACTCCCCTTATGAATGCCACAAGAGAAGCCGACATGAAGAAACTCGATGGCACGTCGCTCGAGAGCATCCGGCCCATGTATTGGACCCCGGGACTGCCCAACAGTAGGCACGCTCCTAGAATTCCGTATCTCGCTCCAGCCATACGAGAGACCAAGAGGCCGACACATATGGCCATGGCCAAGGTCCCCATGAGGGACGGAATTCTGGCAGAAATCTCTTCCTTTCCAAGGAGCTTGAAACACAGGGCGACCATCCAAGGGACCATCGGTGGTTTGTTCAGGTAAGGCGTTCCGTTGAGATGGGGGATCAGCCAATCTCCACCTTGGATCATCTCCCATCCCAGTTGGGCGAACCTGCTCTCCCTATAGTCTCGCAAAGGCAGGTCCTGCGCCCCCATGACCAGGGAGAGACAGAGGAGAAGAGCCATCCCCCAAAGGAGGACCCATTCAGCAGACGGCTCCCTTTTGTCCCATCTCATATGACCAGCCTATTTGCCCATACACCATGGAGGTTGCATTCGGCCTTCACGGTCACCTGCATCTTGGGCTTCTTGCGCACCCCTAACTGCCACCGAGGAAGGAGATCGGCTGGCTGCAACACAAGATCGCAATTTTTCACATCATCTATCCACACTTCCACCCTCTTCAGGAAGTGAGCGGTATCCATGGGGTGAGCTTTCTGGCCGACTCTTATCAGTAATTGGAAGGATTCTTCCTTGCCTTCAAAAGAGGTGACTTCCAGCAGGGGCACATGCTCCACCTCGAGTCCCTGGAGCTTGGATAGATCTTTGGGCCAGTGAACCTCTGGCTCTCTCTGCTGGGACTCCCCCTTGGGTTCTTCCCGGGTCTGTTCCTTTTTCTGGACTGGCTTTTTGGGACTCCTTTGGGCCCCCCAGCCTCTCGAAGCCCCCCAAGGGAGGACGGAGAGGAAGGCCAAAGCCCAATTCACGCATATCCAGAACCATGCTCTCCTTTGCATCTCTCTGCTCCCTCTGAAAACCAGTTCCCCTCCCTTACTCCCTCACGCCTCCCCGAACCTCCTTTCGAGCTCGAGGAGGCTTTTCTTCATAGCTATCCCGCTCGAAAACCCTCCAAGCCCTCCATCGCCTCTTACGAGCCTATGGCAAGGGACCACTATGGGAACTAAATTCCTTGAAGCAGCCCCTCCCACTGCCCTCGCAGCTTTGGGCATTCCCAAGCTTGCAGCTACCTCCCCATAGCTTTTGGTCTTCCCGTACGGGATCTCGATGAGGGAACGCCACACCGAGATCTCAAACTGAGTTCCCCAGAGATCCAGCTCCGTCTCGAAGGATCTCCTCTTGCCTTGGAAGTATTGGGAAAGTTGATGGACCGCATCTGTGTTCCCTTGGGGGTCTTCTCGGAACACGCACTCCTTTCTGGAAGAGAGCTTCTTTTTCAGCATCTCCACATCCTCTCCCAGATGTATCCCGCAAAGGCCCTTCTCAGTTGAGGCCATCCAAATGACCCCGAAAGGCCCTCTGGTCTTGGTGAGGGATACCCTGGTTGGCCCCGGACATCTGGAAAAGGCATCCTTTTTCATCCATTTCCTCCCTCAGACGATACCTAGGCCCCTCGAAAGACCCTCTTTTTCCTCGAATACTTCCCTTTGGAGGTCCCCTGGAGTCCGGGTGTCATGAATCTTAATTCCCTCCTCGGCAAATATCAACGCCCTCCAGGGACAAAAAAGGGAAGCTCCCGCGCAATGATGGTCCTCAATTGCGCCTCCTGCCCCCAGAAAAAATGATCCGCCCCCTCTATGTAATGGATCTTCTTTGGCCCTTCCAAGGCCCCGAAGAACTCGTCCAGCTTCTCTGGGGGACAGAGATGATCCAAGGCCCCGGCGATTATCATGGCCTTTCCTCTCACATTCCTCGCAAAGGAGAAATCCCAAATGGCCAGAGGAGGCGCTATGGCGATCCACCCCAGAAACTCCTCTCCCCTCTTCTCCGCTGCCTTGAGCGCTGCCCAGGCACCGAAGGAGTATCCGGCAAGAATGATCCCCTCCGACCTGCATCCTTCTACCCTCAGGAGAAGATCAAGAGCGGAACTCACGTCTTCTGGTCCGGTTTCCTCTTCGCCCCCTGTGGCCTGGTGGGCCTTTCTGAAGTTGAACCTCAAGGTGGAGATCCCTTTTTCCCAGAATGCTTCGCAGCAGGCCATCACCACATTGTTTTCCATGTCCCCGCCGTAAGCGGGATGGGGGTGGCATACGAGGGCCCAGAGGTCCCCAATTTTTGCGAGCTTCCCGTCCAAGACAACTCCTCTCGCCTCTATTATGAGGCCCCTTTCCCTCATCTCCCCTCTCAAATCTCGTACTCTTCCAAGGCTTGAGCGCCCCTCTTCATGGGATACCAGAAAGCCAAGATCATCAACAAAAAGACCGCAGCCAGACACAAACCAGCGAGAAGATAGGCCCATGGTCCGGGATCCTGTCCCGAGAATCTGGAATAAAAAAAGATGTAGACTGGAAGCCCCTCCAGCACCACCATGGCCCCCATGAATCCGACAGCTAGGATCATGTACAGGAGTCCACCCATTCCCGAAGAGATGTTGGCCACATTTTCCACCTTGAACCTGGGATACATGGCCCCCATTCCCACCCCCAATCCCGTGAGCCCAAAACTTGCCAGGAAGATGGTGCAACTCGACAGGACCATCATGAACGGCGAGACCTTGAGAAGGGCATTGGAAATTACCACGAGCAACTCCGATAGCACCACTAGAGGTACGACACTTGCCCAGAACTTGGCCCAAAGGAAGCTCTTGAGATCCAATGGAGATGATTTGACCAACCAAAAAGCGCCCCTTTCCAGGCTCACCGCCGGGAACACGAACCTCACGGCCACAGCTGCCACAACAAATCCCGCCAACCCCAGGTTCAGGAAGGCCATAAGGTTCTTGAGATACCACGAATCTATCGGGGCCTTCTCCAATGGCATGGCGGCAAAATTGTAAAGATACACTATGACTAGGGCCCCAAGGAGGAGAAGTTGTGACCACTGAGAGGCGTCCCTGAAGAAGCTCACAGCATCCTTGACCACAAATGGCCTCATGTTTTGGGGAAAGATCCCACTTGCCTTTTCCACCAAGGTCTCTATGAATCTCCACGGCCTTCCCCTCGCTCCCTTGCCCTCTTGAGCCTTGGACCACCCGCTGGCGTAAACGGCTTGTGCCCACCATGTTCCCATGACAACGAAGGCAGATGCCGTTGACCAGAGCATAGCCAGGAAGAAAACCTCTTCCCCTGGCCTCCTGAAAAGGGATGGTGCCACTACCTGCACCATCCAATTGCTTGGGAGAAGAGGATGTCTTGGGGCATTGAGGGATACGAGGTAACCTAGCACCCCACTGAATGTTTCCGGATCCGCAAGCCTCTCTGGCTGGAGGAATCTGAGAAGAAGATACATCCCCACACCGCAGGTTATGGCGAAAGCCATCATGGCATCCCTAGCCCTCTTGGCTCGAAACACCCTGGCAAGGGTCATGACCAATGCCACACCAACGCACCCTGGTATCACGAGGAAAGGGATTATCCCCAATACGAGAAGCCCGTAATATTCCCAGGGGGCCTCGTACACGACCCCGTAGACCAGGAAAACGGGTGTGCCGAAGAAAAGTACCATCCAGGAACTCGCAACCAGTGTCTCGGAGAGCTTGGCCCTGTAAAGGCTCCCTATGGGAACAGGAAGGGAAAAGAGGAGTTCCAGGTCCTGGGAGAGATAGAAGGCAGAAAAACCGCTCACAACATTGCTGAAGATCAGAAGGCCCAAAAAGGTGAGGAAGACCATATCCAGGAGTCTCCAGGCCAAAAGATCGCCAAAGGATTCTATGCCCCTGAAATATGTGAGGACCCTCCAGAGCCCCCAGAAGGTCCCAGCCCATAGGAGAGCGCCCAAGCCCAGGAAGATCACGAGCCTCAGGCGCTTGTCCTTGGTCTCCAGCCTGCGCCACCCAGAGACAACTATTGGGGAGAATACAAGCCAGCTGAGAAGGGAGTTCTTCACAGGCAACCCTCTTCCTCTCCGGCCGTGAGCCTGAGAAATACCTCCTCGAGGTCAGCTCCGAATTGACCAGTCATGGCTGCTAGCTCCTCGGCTGTCCCCTGAGCAACTATCCTGCCCCTGTCCAGTATAGCTACCCTGTGGCACATCTCCTGGGCCACTTCCAAGGTGTGGGTGGACATGAATATGGATACCCCTTTCTGGGCCTCCTTCCTGAAGATCTCCTTCACCAATCTCGCTCCCTTGGGATCCAGTCCCACCATTGGCTCATCCACTATGAGCACTTTGGGCCTGTGAAGAAGGGCTGCACACATGACTAGCCTCTGCTTCATGCCGTGGGAAAAGTTCTCTATGAGCTTGTCTGCCCAGCTATCCAGGCCGAAGGTATGGAGGAGCCCTTCCATCTGTGCTTCCAGGTCCGAGGCCCCCATGCCCCTTATGGTGCCCACAAACTTGAGGAATTCCCTCGCGGTGAGCTTCTCGTACAGAAAGGGCCTGTCGGGAACGAGTCCTATTTGGGCCTTAGCCTTTGTCGGCTCCTTGCAGATATCGTATCCAGCTATCCTCGCCTTGCCCGATGTCGGTTTCATGAGCCCGGCCATGATCTTTATGGTGGTCGTCTTACCAGCACCATTGGGCCCCAGGAATCCGAATATCTCCCCCTCTCTCACACGGAGATTGATATCCTTGAGGGCTTGAAAGGCACCATAATTCTTGCTCAGGTCCACCAACTCGATCATCTCTGAAAGAGAATCTCCGCCTTGAGTCTCCCAATGACTCCCACGAGCCTGGCCTGCCCCTGAAGCTCTCCTTCCACAAGCTTTATGTGGGTGGCATCAGCTGGGAACTGTCCCAGGGTGGCATCCAAGGAGAACCATTTTCCCAGGAAGACCTCGTTCCATGCATGGTAATAGAAATGACCCGAATCGTAGAGGAGCCCTGCGCAGATCTTGGTGGGAATGCCGGCAGCCCTCGCCAAAGCGGCGAAAAGCACAGCGTGCTCGTTGCAGTCCCCCTGGGCCGTAGAGAGGACCTCCACTGCGCTGGGCACACCCATGGTGGGGACCTTCTCCACGTTCTCGTACACCCACTCCATGATCAGTCTCACAGCCCTGAGGGCACTTCTCTCGCCTTTTAGGATCTCGACCGTTTTCCTTCTTATGGCTTCATCGTCGCTTTGGACAAGCAGACTCGGTGAGAGATACTCCGAAGGGATCAGGCCTCCTTTGTGAGGGAGCTCGTAATCTTCGGCCCCCTCCATTTTCTCCTTGGTCACCTCCACAACCGATCCCCATCTTTTCTGCCTCCCCTCCTCCAACGAGAACTTGGACAGATCAGCCCCGGTGAAGATGACCTTGAGATAACTGACTTCTCTCGGGTTGGCTATCTCCCCTTTCACTGGGACCGCCATTGTCCTGAAGAGGTCGACTCCTTTCCCCACGGGCCAGCCTTGTAGCTGCGCTTGCTGCTCGCTCTCTCTGACCATTCTGAGTCCACCCAAACCTTCCTCCTCCAACACCTCCCCTTCGGGACTGACCCACGCCTTCAGGCTCAACGAGCCCCAGGTATAGGTCACGGGAAAGGCCTGGACGGTCTTCCCTCCTATCTCCCTTTCCTCCTTTGCTCCAACCACCATTTCCAACTGCTCGTATGTGAAGGTGAGGGGATCCAGCATGGGCACACTGAACCTCTTTCCCGTTTCCAGGGCCCCTTCCAACAGCAATGCGTACCTCAAGGTCTGAGGGACCCAGGTCTTCTCCCTCCATGGAATCTCTAAGGTCCTCACCCTCCCTGCAGATACCATTTGAACCCGAAGAAATTTGCCTTCGACCCACCCTTTGGAGGAGAACCTTGTGGACCCGCTCTCCAAGGTGAGCTCGAAGCTCTTGAGGAGAAAGGACCTGTCAGTGACGATGGAAGTTCGGGTCGTTATCTCCCTTGGAATTCCCAGGAGGGATAGCCTGAGGAGGGCTTTTTCCTCAAGGATGAATCCGCCCTCCCAAGAGCGCACCTGGCTGGTGGAAAACCCGATCTTCTGACCCTGAGCATAAATGCCCATCCAGTCAACCCTGTCCTCTATCTCCTTTCCTATGGCCTCGAGGTGAGAGGGCGAAAACACCACAGGACGATACTCTCTCCAGATGAGGGCCCCAACCATAGCGCCCCACCAGATGATGATTGCGAGAGAGACAAGTCTTCCCATGAGAGGAACCTTTGGAGTTATTCACGGGGTGAGCTAGAGGAACTCGAGCGCCCCGATACCATTCGGCCCACCCTATTTGCCACAAAATGATCTCATGATCTCCAGGGCATTTTGCCAGACCCTTTCCACTTCCCCATCCCCCATTCCCGAGGCCTTGAGGATCCTAGCCCTTTCCACGGGCTCCAGGATATCTCCCGGTGAATGGGTGTCGGTGTTGATGAGGAGTCTTGCTCCAGCTTCCATAGCTCTCCTCAATACCCATCCATTGCTGAGGCTATGCCCCCGACGGGTCGTTATTTCCAGGAAAACGCCGTTTCTGGCTGCGAGCTCGGCATCTCTGGGGTCTATCAACCCAGGATGCGCTATCAGGTCGGCCCCTGCCTCTATGCCAGCGCGATTGGTTCCCTTGGCTACTGGCTCCACCAAGGTCTCTCCGTGCACCACCACCCATTTAGCGCCCATTCCCCTCGCCCTCTCCACCATCCTCTCCAGTCTCGTTGGCGGCACATGGGTCAACTCAACACCTGGTATTACCTGGATTCCCCATTCTTCTCCCACTTCTTCCATGAACCTTCCGAGCCTCCCCAGCACGAGCTCAAGATTGGAGCCGTCTACATGGTCGGTTATGGCTATGCACCGGCAGCCCTTTTTCTTGACCCTCTGGATCAGCTCGGATGGAAGTAGCTCCCCGTCGCTCAGGAGGGTGTGAGTGTGAAAGTCAGCGAACCATCCCGGATCTTTGGGTTCCATTTCTCTCAATCCTCCACCCTTTCCCCCCAAAGGGAGTGTCTCAAACTCTTCTCTATCCTCACTTTGACCATTCTTCCCACGAGTTGCCCAGCGTCTCCCTTCAGGTGAACTATTCTATTGGTTCTGGTCCTTCCAGTGACCTGCCCCTCCCCCCTGGGGGATGGGCCTTCAACCAAGATCTCTTCCACCTTCCCGATGCAATTCTCCAGGATTTCCCAACTAATACGATCCTGTAGGGCTTGAGCCCTCGCAAGCCTTTCGGCCTTCACCTCTTGGGGGACATCGTCTCTCATTCCATAAGCAGACGTGAAGGGCCTTGGAGAATACTTGAAGGAATACATGCCATCGAATCTCACTCGCCTCAGTAAGTCGAGGGTGAGTTCGAAGTCCTCCTCCGTCTCGCCTGGAAATCCCACAATGAGATCAGTTGTGAGGGCAACCCCTGGGACCATCTTTCTCAGAGCCTCCACCTTTTCCAAGTACTCTTCCCTCGTATAGCCCCGGTTCATGGCTTGGAGAACCCTGTTGGAGCCCGATTGGACTGGAAGGTGCAGGTGCTCGCATACTTTTCTCAGTTCAGCCATCGCCTCCATGAGTTCCACGGAGAGGTCCTTGGGATGGGATGTGGTGAATCTTATCCTCTCTATGCCCTCCACTTCTTCCAACAGCTCGAGAAGGCGAGGAAATGTCAAGGGCTTGGGGAGATTTCTGCCGTATGAGTTCACGTTTTGACCCAGCAGAGTTATCTCCTTTATGCCCGCCTGGGCCAGTTGTCTGACTTCCTGGAGGATCTCCTCCGGTGGCCTGCTACGCTCAGGGCCTCTCACATGGGGCACTATACAATAGGAACACCTGTTGTCGCACCCCTGCATGATCGTGACATAGGCCTTCACCTGCCCCGGGGCTGGGGTGGGAAAACGGTGCAGTGATGGGACATCATCGACCATGCTCACATCGAGGCTCCTTATCCCTGCCCTCGCTGCTCTGACCATCTCTCCCACCCTGTGTATCTGATGGGTCCCGAAGACGAAATCCAGATGGGGAGCCTCCTTGAGAAGCTTCTCCCCAACTTGTTGGGCCACACAACCCCCTACCCCTATGAGGAGACTGGGTTTCTTCCTCTTAAGGGGAAGGAGTCGGCCTAGAGCGCTGTAAACCTTCCTCTCGGGCTTCTCCCTCACACTGCAGGTGTTGAGAATTATGCAATCCGCTTTCTCAGGATCCTCGGTGAGCTCGTAACCCTCTTCCTCCAATATAGAGGCTATCTTCTGGGAGTCGTGCTCGTTCATTTGGCATCCAAAGGACTTTATGAACAGATACATCCTCTCTCCCCCAAAAAAGGAAGCTCCAGAGACTCATTTTAAGCTAAAGGTGCCTAGCTTCGAAACAGGGAACCCGAACCCCCCATCATTCACAGTGAAGGATGCGGGCCCCAAAAAATCTTTGGAAAAGGAGAGAGGATCCGAGACTTGGGCCTGCCGATTCTCGGGGCCGCGCCTTTCAGACGGGTATGGGAGTGGTGTTTTCCTTCTCGAGAGAGGGCCTTGGTCCAAAGGGGCAAGCAGAGGGGCCCCGAAGGCGAAAGGGGAGAGCGATTGACATTGGGACCATTTAACAGATCCTCCCACGAGAATCCCTCAGGCCTTGAATCTTATCTTTTCCAGGATCTCCTTGGAAAAGCCTTGGAAGATGGAGAAGTGGCCTTCACCTGGAAGGAGGAAGAGCTCCGAGTTCGGAAGCCTCCTTCTCAGTGATAGAGCCATCTGCCACGGAACCAGGCGATCCTCTTTCCCGTGCCAGATAAAGACCTTGCTCTGGAGTTGGGAGAGGAAAGTGCCCCATTGGGAGCTATAGAGGGCAACATCCCTTTCCATTCCCTTGCCACCTTGGACAAGGGCTTCCCGAAAGGAAGCGGAAAGGACAGAGGAAAGAGGGGACCGTAAGAGTAAAGCCCTGTCTTTCGGTGCGCTTCTCAGGGCAATTGCGAGTATAACCAGTTTCGGCACACGCCTTCCGAAAGCCGCAAACAGTCGGATGAGGAATCGCCCCAATAAAGGGACTTGGCGAAAAATCCAGAGCCCTATCCTGTTTAGGGGATCCAAGATCCGACCTTCCTCGCCTCCAGGGGGTGCGATGGACCCCACAAGGCCCACAGACCGCACCCTTCTCCCCAAAACCCATGCCGAACCCAGGGCATATGGCCCCCCTCCAGATACACCCACCAGTGATAACTGCTCTAAACCCAGCAGCTGGACCATTTCCTCCACATCGCTGGCGAATGAAAAAAGGTCGCTATCTGGATTGGCTGAGGAAAGGCCATAACCCGGCCTGTCAGGGGCAATGAGCAAGATCTTCATCTCTCTCGCCAGTTCCTCACCCCACATGGCCTCGACTCTACTGCCAGGAAAGCCATGGAAATAAATGACAGGGTGACCTTGGGGGGAGCCGTATCGAGAAATTCCCATTTTTCTGCCACTGGAGAGAGTGAGAATCTCGCCATTGGAAGGGGAAGACCGAAGTACCATCTGTGTGGCCCACGGGCAATATTTGGGTTCTCTGTTCGAGATTTTACCTGATCCTTCTCTCAACTCCCAATTTTTCGAACTCATGGCAAGAAAGAAGATACCCCCCAACTATTGCCAAAGCCCTCGACCAAGAGGGATGCTCGGGTCCGATAGAGTGGGATCTCAGGGAAAGTAACCCCTCCCCGGGCCTCAATTGGGACTTCAAAGAGGTTCTGTCTTTCCTGTATGAGAGGGCCAAAAGACCCATCGACGACATTGGAACGCCTCCAAAAGCTGTATCCCCCGAGAAGGACTTGAAGATCTTCACTCAGGCGTGCAGTGCGAAAGGAGCTTCCTAGGCATTTCGTTTGACTTCGGTCCTCAGATGGGGTAATCTCACCACTCCATCTGTGAGACGGGGGAGAGGAAATACAGACACAGGAGCAAGAGAGATAAGAGCCCGGGATAAACAGACTTCCCTGAGGTCATTCCCAGGAAGATCGTGTTCTTTGAGGGACAGGGTTCTTTACTGGCGAATGGGCTGGGGACGAATCTCTGTGGAAGAGGGAGGTAAAGGAATGAGAACACTTATGGTTGCGATCTTCTTGGGTATGATTGCAGTTGCTGGGATTGCTCAAGCCGTGGAACCAGTTCTCATAGGGAGGGTGGCCTACATAGAGGGAGGCGTCCTCAGGTATGTCCCTGCCGAGGATGATTGGGTTGCCACGGTCGAGGACTCTCCTCTCAGGGTAGACGACATACTTTACACCGAGGAAGGAGGAAGAGCTGAGTTCATCTTCCCTAACAATGCATGGGTGAGGATAGGGGGAAACACGGGGGTAGAGGTGGTCACTTTGAGGAGGGACCTCACAGGCCTGTACGTGGATGGAGGAACTGTTCGCATTTACAATCGAGCTCAGGATGCTCTGGTAAGGGTGGACACCCGCGTGGGCTACCTGGCCGTGGAGCCTGGAGATGTTGTGGACCTCTACGTGGGAGACAGGGAGATACAGGTAATAGCTTTGGAGGGCTCACCAAACTTCTTTTTTGCACCTACTCCCAGAGAGGAGATACGCTACGAGGTCCTCTCCGACGGACCTGCACTCTTCATAGACGAGACCGCTGTGGAGGCAGGGGAGCCCTTGGTGGACAGGGAGTGGGATGACTGGAATTACCGAAGGGACACCTTATGGGCACAGAGGAGGAGCGTTCGATCAGCCCACCTACCAGAGGCCTTTCAGACAGATGCTCATGTCTTCGAGGAACACGGACGTTGGGAGCGAGTCTATTACAGAAACAGTTACGTCTGGTGCTGGACACCGGCTCGGGTGGATGTGACCTGGAGACCCTTCACCGTTGGGCGTTGGACGACCTATTACGAGGAGAACGTCTGGGTCCCCTATGAGCCCTGGGGATGGGTTACGCACCATTATGGCCATTGGATTCATGTGGAGAACCGTTGGTGGTGGACACCCTATATCTCCGTTGACGTTGTGACACCAGGTGTGGATGTCAGGGTCAACGTGGGGGTTCCTCCGCCTCCCGATTACTATTTCTATTGGCATCCTGGGAGAGTCGCTTGGATCCACAGCGAAGTTCATGTGGGATGGTTTCCTCTGGCACCCTGGGAACCTTACTACGGATGGCATCCATGGTATGGGAACACTGTGGTAGTCAACACGGCAAACATCACAAACATCAACATAAACATCGCGAACTACAGCTACTTCAGCAATGCAGTGATAGTGAACTACGATCGCTTCTACAATGTTCCATATGGCAACAACTACATACAGCACAACGTGGTGAACATAACGAATATCAACCAGACGACCATAATAAACAATTACCGTCCGGCGCCGGTCATCCATAAAACAGTAATCAAGAACGTAAATGTCTTCAAGAACCAATATAACTTCTCGGACCGAACTGTGGTCTACAAGCCCCATCATTCAGTCGTGGAGAAGGCACATTTCGCAAAGAGCGACTTCGGAAAGAGGGGCTTTGTGAGCACTGCCGACTACCGCCAAAAGATGGAAAAGGCTCAAAGAGCCGAGCCGCGGAAAATGACCGACCCCAATAAGAGGCTGGCTGGACTCGCGGCCTCCAACAAGCTTGTGAAGCCAGATGAAGTGAAGAAGCCAGTGAATCAAGTCAAGTTTCAGCAAGGCGAGCACAGGCTCAGGGCGGAAAAGCCGAAGCTTCACGATGAGGAAAGGCACACTGCGAGACAGTTGAAGAAGGCTTCCCTCGAGGGGGGAGCGAAAAGGGAGGAGAGGGAGAGAAAGACTGACAGGGACAGAGAGACCGTTGGGCGCCCGACCCCGGGAGCGAAGGCAGATACAGAATTGGGTCGGCCCAGAGACAGAGGAGAGAGGGGCACTAAAGTCGAGAGAGAAGGAGATATCAAGAGACCCACAGATGAGAGGGTGAGGGGAGAAGGGAGGAGGCTGAGGCCGGATCGTGAGCAACGGCCAGAGGATCTCGGTGGTGCGAGAGGGAGCGAGAGGCCAGAGAGACGTGCTCTGGAGGAAAGGCAGAGGGGTTCTAGAGAGCAGCTTGGAAAAACTGGACCACCAAGACGTGAGGAGATGGAACCCAAAGGTGGAAGGAAGGGCGAGAGAGTCGAGGAAGGGGGTCCAGCTCAGAGGAGAAAGACCGGGGAGGAGAAGCTCAGGCGGCCAGAAGAGCCTCCTCAGGAAAAGAGGGTAACCGATCGGCCAAGAGAAGAGAGGCCGGGAGGTGGAGAGCGAAGGGACCGGACCCAAAGGGAGCTCAAACCAGGAACCCCCCAGAGTGAGGAGAAGTCCCGAGGGGGGGCCAGAGTTGGAAGGGGAGAGGAGCTGAAACCAGGAGAGGCGAGGCGAGCTTACCCTGGTCAGCAGGAAGGCCCATCAGTTGGCAGGGAAAGGCCGAAAAAGGAGACTCAGCCCGGACAGGATCGCGAACTCACAAACAAGCAGAGACAATCCCAGGAAAGGAGACCTCAACAGGAGAGACTCCACCAGGGCCCGGAGCAAAGACAGATCCAGAGAGAACAGCTCCAGCCACAGCAGCACGAAAGACAGAGGGAAAGACAGGGCAGACAGGAGCAGCAAAGACAACTCGAACAAAGAAGGCCCGAGCCTCAGACCGAGCATATGAGGCAACAGAACGAGCAGCAAAGACAGCTTCAGCGACAGCAGAAAATCCACGAACAAGAGCAGAGGCAGACTCGCCAGGAAAGGCAAGGGATACAGAGTCAAGGTCAGATGGAAAGAGAGAAGCAGAGGCACATGCCGCAGGAACAAGCTCAGCAACAAAGACAGCTTCAGCAGCCGCAAACACATCGTGGGGCCGCCCAGGGCCAGCAAGGCCAGGAGGAAGGACAAAAGAAGAAGAAAAAGCAAGCTGGCGAACAGCCTCAGTGAGAGAAAATCCCTCGGAAGATCGAGGAACCTTGGGGGGAGGGCTGGTGAGCCCTCCCCTTTTCTGTCACTGGGGGCTTTGGGGGAAGAGCTTGCCAGCATGGCCCCACTAGCTCCCCATGGAGCCACTGGGGTTTACCCCTTCTACGAGAGCATGATAATATTAGGATCACGGAGTCGGGCCTTTTCGCAGACGGGTCGTCCAACGGCAGGACTTGGGACTTTGGATCCCACTATCCAGGTTCGAATCCTGGCCCGTCTGCCAGTGCAGGTCTGTTGCGGTCTCCAAGAGGTGAGGAGGATTGCCATCTCCCTTCAGTGACCGAATCCTAGAATTTGGCTAGCTGAAATGGAACCTGCCACCCCGATTCGCTTCATTTGTCCCCTGGAGAGCCCCACACCTTGAGGATACTCCTTCTAGAGGTAAACCCTTATGTTCCGCCTTCCATGCCCATCTCCCTGGGTTATCTCGCCGCTTCACTGAAAAGAGAGGGGCATGAGGTCAGGATCGTGAACATGAGCGAGTCCGGAAGACTCAGCCCCCTTTCCTTCGCCGAGATCCTAGAGGAGATGAGGCCTCAGCTTGTGGGATTCGCAGTGTACCAGAGGAACATGCTTGTGGTGAGGGGGCTTTGTAGGGCGGTCAAGGAGACCTTGCCCGATGCGAAGATAATTCTCGGTGGGCCCCAAGCCACTTTCATGCCCTCGGAGGCCCTCAGGGTATTGAGAGAAGTGGACTTCCTCTGCCGGGGTGAGGGAGAGGTCGTGGTCCTGGAAGTGGTGCGTGCACTGGAGTCCGGGAGGATAAGGGGGCCTGTTCCGGGGACGACCACGAGAGTCGAGGACGACCACTGGGAGGAGGGGGAGGAGGTTCGAGGCCCGGAAGACCTGGATGCTTATCCCTCCCCTTTTCTTGAAGGGGTTTTGGAGCTGAGGGGGTTGGAGGAGGCCATAATGCTCACCTCCAGGGGATGCCCATATGGGTGCCTTTTCTGTTACACACCAAGGGCCTTTGGCAGGAAGGTGAGGTACCACTCGGTGGATCGGGTCCTGGAAGAGATTTCATGGTTGAGGTCTCGTGGCTTGGAGAGGTTTTGGCTTGCTGATCCCAGCTTCTCCTTCAACAGATCCCGCACAGTAGAGCTCATGGAACGCATAGCCGCGAGAGGACTCAGGGCCAAGTTCTGGCTTGAGACGAGAGCGGATCTCGTGGACGAGGAGATTCTGGATCTCATGGCCAGGGCTGGTGTGGAGATGGTGGCATATGGCCTCGAATCAGCATCGGACAGGGTGCTGGAAAGGATAGGAAAGGGGATCTCCCCAGGGGAGGTGAAAAGGGCAGTCCTAAAGACGATGGAAAGGGGGATGGGGGTCGAGCTTTTCAGCCAGTACGGTCTTCCGGGTGAGACCCTCAGGGATGCATTGAACACCTTGGAGTTCGTGAGGTCCTTGGTCCCCGTAAGGGGCAATACCAATGCCCAACAGATGCGACTCTATTTCGGATGCCCCATCTCCGACGATCCAGGGAGTTTCGGTATAAGACCTTTGGATGAGAAAAGGCCACCGTATATCTCCGTGGGTCCTCGATACGAAACCGAGTGGATGACCGTGGAGGATATTCACAAGGTGAGGGATGCGTGGAAGGCCGCTTCACTGGATGGAGGAAAGAGGCTCGTCTCATGAAAAGAGAAGGCCAGGTGGCGAGGAGAGCTTACATACTATTGCCCAAAAATGCCGAGGACTTCCAGATGGCAAGGCACATCCTGCCCGATGTGTTCCGGAGGATGAACCACCTGGCGGATATTTACATCATTACGGAAGATCCAGTTCGTGATTGGGAGAGCCTTTCCCAGACCCTGGAGATGGTAGCCGAGCATCTCCTTTCGTTTGGGTTTGTGAGAGTGCAGTTGAGGCCTGTGCACCCAGTGGACCACTCCACAGCCTCGGGACTCAGGAATGCCTATATTGCAATGTCAGCAATGGCAAGGCCCTTTTACGAGGAAGCCCTTTCACATCAGGTGGCTTCCAGGTGGACCCTTCTGCCTGTTCTGAGAGCTGACTCTTCCAGGGATCTGGATGCTGCCCTAGACTTAGCCTCCTTCCTCAAGCAGAGGATGATCCTCCCGAGTTATTCCTTGAAAAGGGGTTTGCCCAGGGCGAGCTGGTCGGGGAGGATCGATACGGCTAAGGAGAGGATAATCCTGGAGGAAGGCGGGAGGATCTTGGAGAGTCTGTTTCGAAACGACCTTTTGGACGATCTCATCTTTTGGGCTCTCTCCTCCGGAGGGGGATTCTCCTTGGAGCCGTGCGCCGGGATCATCCTGGATTTCGAGAGAAGAGGAGCGAGAAGATGTCCGAAATCCCCTTGGTATGACATCTGGGAGTGGGAGAGGGTCCTCTCATATCCCGATGATCTGGAGCAATGTCTGCTGTGTTGGGACGGAATTCCGGATTCCACGCTGGATGAGATGACACTCAATGGAAGGAGAAGCGAGGCTGGAAGAGTGAGCCTACAGTTAGGGGTTTTCGCCATGACAAGGGGGGATTTCCGCGCAGCTGAGGCTCATCTCCAAAGGGCTTCGGATCTTCTTCCGGAGGGAGCAGATAAGGGAGAAGATCTTCTCTACTTGGGGATGTTGAGGCTCGCCCAGGGAGAGATCGAGGAAGCCCACCAAGTTCTCAGCAAGGCCAGGTGCCTCCTGGGAGACACTCCTTCGGTCCTGTATCATCTTGGCCGTTGTGAGTTTCTCTGGAAGGACTACATAGCGGCCTCTGAGCTCTTTCGGGATGCCCTGGGAAAGGGGCTACAGAAGGAGGCCAGAGACGATCTCCTCATCCAGCTAGCCATATGCCACTTGAACCTCGAGGAATACGATGATGCGAGAGAGGTATTGGAGGAGATCGAGAAGGAGACCCCTGTGGTCCTTTTCTACAAGGCCATGGCCGTATTGGGCCAGGGGCATATCCAAAGGGCGCTAGGGCTCTTTCTCCGTGCGCTGGAGAGAGGGCCGGATAGAGAGGATCTCTCGAGCGTGCTCTTCTACATAGGTCATTGCCACAAGGAACTAGGCAACTTCGCTGAGGCATGTGAGTGGCTCGAGAGGGCAACAGAGGCGGATTCCCGAAACTACGAGGCGTGGAATCTTTTAGGATATTGCAGATTTCGCCTAGGACTTCACCATGAATCCATTGGTGCCTTTCTCAAGGCCCTGGAGATAAAGCCCAGAAGCGCCCTGGATATGGCGAACATAGCGAGCAACTTGCGGGACTTGGGAGACAGGGAAAACTCCATAAGGTGGTATAGAAGGGCACTGGCCCTGGATCCGACCCTTGGATTCGCTTTGGAAAATCTCAAAAAACTGGAGGCCCAAAACGGGGCCAGCTAGGGGGCAGCTGGAAGAGGCTTCTTCTACCAAGTGAGGATCTCTATCTGTCTTGCTCTCTCTATCTTGAGGATCTTCTCTTGGCCTAGCTCTCCGCTCACGTCCTCCCCATCCACCTGAAGCGCAGTGGGGACAGAAAGCCCTAGCTCCAAGCTTTTTGCCCTCCTCCTCCACCACCATCTCTGCATCCCCATCCTCGCAAGGGGTCCAATCCTTGTGGCCATGAGCTGGACATAGGGTCTCATTGTGGGAAATAGAGTTACCTCCAAGATCCCATCCCCCAGGCAAGCCTCGGGTGCCATCAAGCATCCAGCAGCATAATAGGGAGTATTGGTAATTGCCAACACCCTCGCTCCTCCCACCTCCACCCTCTGCCATCTCCCCTCTGGATCCTCCCAAGAGAAAGTGGTCCCTTGGGGAACCTTGTGGGACCTTCTCTTGAGCCAGGTCAAGAAATACAGGGCGAAGTAAAGCTCCTTGCTCGCCTTCCAGGGCCTTGTCTCCAAGGACGACCTCAGTTTGCAAAACCCTTGGACAACAGATGCATCCATTCCGATGCTCACATAATTGCTGAAAGACCTTCTCCCGTCTATGGTCCACAAATCGATCTTCTTCTTGGCTGAGGTAGAGAGGTAAGCGAAGAGCTCATCCAGTGTCCACTCCTTCCCATCGTATAGTCCCAGGCTCCTTGCCATGTCGTTGCCAGTTCCCATTGGCACTATTCCCACCTCTAGAGAAAGCCCGAGCCTCCATATGGCCTCCAAGGCTTGCCCAACAGTGCCATCCCCTCCCACTACTATGAGCCTCTCGAGCTCATGGCCCTTTTCCTGGAGCTGTTCTCGGAGAGGCCCCTTTCTCGTTGTCTCGAGTTCTATTCGGGAGTCTTTGTCCCTTCGGAGCCTTCCCTCGAGGGCCGAGAGGAAGATCGCTCCCTTTCTGTTTCCAGCCTGGGGATTCACTAGGATAAGGGTCTTGGATGCACAACTATGCATTGAGCTACCTCATTCCCTGATCCTTCCAATTTGTGGCGAATCCATTGACGCTGTCTCGTCTCGAGGAACCATGAGGTGCCATACCTTCCAAGTCCTCCTCACCCTTCCCGGCCATGGGTTCATCTGCGGACTTGGCCCAGGATCTTGCCCTTTCTCTCTCTTGCGATCTCCTGCATGTCCTCTGTTAGATCCGATTCGTCGACTATTTCTTGGCCCAGTATGGTCTCGAAGACATCCTCCAGGGTCACTACCCCCGCGACCCCTCCGTACTCGTCGAGGACCACAAAGAGATGCTCTTTCCTCTCGATGAACTCTTTGAGGAGCACATCCGCTGTGGCCACCTCGGGAACCATGTGAACTGGCCTCACAAGGTGGGACAATTGAAGATCCTCTTTGTCCTCTGCCAATGCGGCTAGCACCTCCCTCCTGTGGACCACTCCCACGATCTTGTCAATGTCTCCCTCATATACCGGGACCCTGCTATGGGGCCAAGGCCAAGGGGAGGACATCTCCCGTACCTCCCTCAGGGTGAGTTTCCTCGGGAGAGCGAAAACTACAGGCCTGGGAGTCATGATCTCCCTGGCACGCACCTTTCTCAGGTTCAATATGTTTCGGATCACGGTCTCCTCCATCCCCCCCAGGGCTCCAGCCTTCCTTCCAAGGCGAGCCATCACCTGGATCTCCTCGGCGCTGATTGCCTCGGGATGGGCCGAGACACCCACCAACTTGGTCACCCATCCGCTAATAACCGTTATGGGCCAAAGGACATAGGTGAGGATCTCCATAGGCCATGCGAGCACTCGAGCCAGGTTTTTCCCATATCGAACACCCAATGTCTTGGGAAGAACCTTGCCCACTAGAAGAATCGCAGCTGCATAGGAGATGGAGAACGGAAGAAGGTTCCCCTCTCCCAGGACAGATGCCACTGCTGCACCCACAAAGGCCGAGCCGATGGTGTCCCCCAAGGTATCCAGAGTCAAGATGGCTGATATGGGCCTCGATACATCCTCCCTCATCTTCTTGAGAATCTTTCCCGAGATGCTTCCCCTTAGCTCCAGGACCTCAACATACGAGTATGGAACCGAGTAAAGGACAGCCTCGAACAGGGAACAGAGAAAAGAGATCCCCATCACAATGCTCACCGTCATAAGCAGGTATTCCATGCCTTTGCCCTCTCATGTCCTCGAACAAGATATTGGAGTCAACCCTGGAGTGAAGAGGGTCATACCTCTCTTCCACTCCGGTATGCTAAACTCTATTTGGCCATCTACCAGCTAATTTGGCAAGATGGGCCCATCGTCGGGTGAGGCCTTCCCCTCGGCGGAGGGATGGGGCTTTGGGATGGATCCATTGAGCGAGGTGAAAGATGGGACTGAATGCCGATCAATTGCTCGTCCTCATAAGTGAGAGTGAGTGGGGGATCCCGGTGAGGGATATGGAGAGCCTCATTGAACTGGGAGAGGAGGCCTTGACCAAGGTGATTGAGTTTGTGGAACGAGGCCTTGAAGAGGCAAAACCCAAGAGGGATCTTCTCTGGCCCATAGTGGTTCTGGGAGAGATGAAGGATCCCAGAGCCATTCCCACACTCACAAGAGCGCTTCAGAGGGGCTGCGGATACGAGGTCCCTGTTGCGGCTGCTGAGGCCATGGGCAAAATGGGTCTTGATGGCTTCAATGCCATCTGCGACCTCCTGGCCAACGATCCAGAGCCGAGGGTGAGGATTCTCCTCTATGGAGCATTGGCGGAGACAGGCCTCCAGGAGGCTTGGGATTATCTGGAGGAAGCTCTCGATGTGGACCTCGAACTCGACTTTGTCATCGCCAGGGCACTGGCTCAAAGCAACGACCCTCGTTATTTGGATGTGATATACAGGGTCTATCTTGAGGCTGAACCTTGGAAGAGGGCTGCCTTCGAGGAAACATTGGTGGGGATCATGACAGGGAGGCATCCCTGGAGCCTTCCCTATAAGGACTGGAGACTCCGTTACAGACCCCAACCCAGACAGGATCTCAAGGTCCACCGATCTTGGCCCGATGTCCTTCTCATGTTGTGGGACAACCGCCATCTTTTGAGGCCAAGCCCCGATGCCGAGCCCCTATCCATGGAGGAACTCTTCTACAGGGCGACTCTCAGGAGACAGGAGAGAACCTGTCCTGATTGTGGTCAGGTCTTCAGAAGCCCAACGGGGGTTCCCCTGTGCGGGGAGGTGGAGGAAGACCTCATAGAGTACCAGATAAGACAAGTCAGACAGTGGATATCCCACAGGTGGGATGACATCCACGAGGTCCTCGATGAACTTGACCGTCACGAAATGGAAGCCCTTCAGCTTCCCGAGGGAACTGATGAGGAGAGGCTTTACAAGGCCGAGGCCCTGGACTCGATAGAGGTGATGAAGAATACCCTGTGCTGGATGGTGGAGCAAGGAGCAAAGGGATTGAGGGAAGGAGAAAAGAGGCTTTGGAGGGCCTACCAGAGGGCTAGATCCAGGCCCAGATGAAGAGCTCCTGAAAAAGGGGGAGTTGCGCTCATGGGATAGAGTATTATCTTCTCTATGGGTCTTATTGCGGAGCCCAAGGTTCAGAAAGATTCCTCGAGCATGAAAGACCGGTCAAGGAGAGGCCACAAGGAGGCTTACCCATGCCCATATACGAGTACGAGTCCATGACTCCCGAGAGGGCCTGCGAGAGGTGCGAGAGGCCTTTCGAGATTATCCAATCATTGACGGACCCTCCCCTCTCCTCTTGCCCTTCCTGTGGAGGTCCTGTGAGGAGGAGAATATCCCCTTTCAGGGTTTACATACCTGGGATGGCTGCTGGCAAGGATCCAGTGGAAAGAGAGATAGCCGACTACGAGAGAAAGGGCATGTGGAGTCATGCCGCGGAGCTCGCAGATAAGGTGAGCGAGAAACCCGAGCACGCTCACCTCAAGGAAAGGGCCATGGAGAACTATAAGAGGGCTGGCTATGATGTCTGAAGGGCACTCCCAGATTCTTCCAAAGAGCAGTCTCCGGTCAGAAGAGATCGCCCCGTGAGGATTCGATCCTCTCCTCAGGGACCTCCCCCCTGAGTTTCATCCAAGTAAAACCTCCAGCGGCAAAATACATCAGGTGGATGGGGATCTGGAGGTGCGAAGAGGCACTCCACACGAATCCTAGGATCGATTTCCTTGGCGAAATTAGCGAACTCTCCGCGGTGCATCTCCTTGCAGTTGTACTCGCCCAAGCCCCTTTTGATCCTGGCTTCTTGGGAAGCACAGGATGGGACCTCCAATTCGACTCCTTGGGGGGTCTCTTTCATCTCGTAGCCGATGAGAATGCACCAAGGAAAAAGTCTGAGTGCCCGCACGAAGGCCTTGAGCCCATCATCTCCCAGAGAAAAACGCCTCTTGAGCTCCCTCCCTGCGAGGCCGGCAGCTCGAGCCCAGACCTTCTCGTTTATCTCCTCTGCCTCTGTCCTGCCATATTTCTCCTCCATGTAGATGAACCAGAAGGCATCCACCACCCTGTAATGCCAGAGGAGGAACTCTAGGTAGGAGACAAGCTCGTTGCGGGACATATCTTGAAACACATCGAGTTTCATCGCGAGAGACCACCTTTCTACCATTGAGTTTAACCGAAGCCCGAAGGGA